>WNFW01000341.1_pt1 | contig 52835 bp, 47 predicted proteins | sample 5400131 | NCBI WGS metagenome assembly WNFW01 (sample SAMN13153362, study PRJNA577476) | soil metagenome | isolation source: 20 cm soil or saprolite under grassland replicate 1 | place: USA:California | collected 2016-06-15
AGGACGGCATCGCAAGTCGCGCGCGAACACGGCATCGCGCCAGGCCAGCTGTTTATCTGGCGGCGTCAGTTGCTTGCGGAAGCGATTGCGCATGGTGTCGGGAGCGATGGGTTCGTGCCGGTCGAGATCGCGAACGAGCCGCGGCTGCTGGCTCATTGGGCCTCGAAACGCCAACGAGATGGAATAGTTTCGATCCCATCATTCACTGATCAAACTACCGAGCGCCGTCGCGAGGACGACGCTCGGCTCCTCCGCAAGTGAGCATTCCAGGCATCCCAGTCGTCCTCCACCTTCCGCAACCGTGTCCTTGCGCATCGCGCAGTCCGCCCCGTTCGTATGGGAAAGCGTTAATCGCAATCTCGCCGATCCGCGACTGCTGCCTATACAGCGGCGATCGTACATTTGCGACTGAGGCCCGCATTGGCTGAAGGTCTTGCTTGCATGAAGTCGCTGGCTGTCCAGGCAGTGAAAACCTTCGTGGAAAGGGTGTGCAAGTTGCACAGCCTGGCGTGAACCCCTTGACCGCAAGACCATGACCACCCAGTGGTGCTCCCCGGAGTCAGCGCACGGGTCGGATTTAATTGGGCACTAGCCGTATGTGTGGGGGGAATTTTCGGATTTCTTCGAGCTGAGGTGCGCCAAGCTGGAGCCTGTATGATCGCCAGTGCTGCACGTCGCATGAGAAGCGAGAAATTGACATTCCTCCTGGGAGACGGCCGGGGGGAGGGGATCGATCGAAATCAGAGGATCAACCCCATGCAAAGCAATTCTTCGCCTGATTTGACAGGCCAATCGTTTACTGACCGGACGCGCTTGCAAGGGCTTTCATTGCGCGCACCAGTTCTGAAATCTCCCGACGCTGTGCGAGTCCGCCGTGCATTCGACATCGGCCGTTCGGCATCCCTGGCGCTCGGCACGCGTTCCCGCTCCGAGTTCGGGCTCCGCATCGAGGGCTGAGGTGCATGGGCAATTTGATTCGCATCGCGGTTTCCCTCTGAGTTCGATGGCTTGGCCGAGGTCTCAACCATCCCCACTATTGCCTGTCCGCCAGAATGGACATGGACGTGCTCCACCGTGACCTTTTGCTGGCCTTTGCCGCGATGACGGTTGAGGGCGTCGAGCAGCGCCGCATAGGTGCGAGACAGCTTGGTTGCTTGGCTGAGGTTCTCGTGCCGGCCCTCGAACGTCTGCTCGCCGAGCATGGCGCGGCGGTAGCATTCCATCGCGGCGTTGTGTGCGGCGAGTAGCTGGGCCGCGATCATTCCTTCGATCTCGTCTTTCGGCCCGATGCCGACGAGAGCCGCCACGGTAGCGCTGTACTGACGATCGCGAGTGTCCTTATCGGATTGCGCGAGCCAGAGCGTTTGAACAGTCTGGTTGGCGAGAAGGTTGTTCCAATGGTCGGATTGCGATCCACCGATCCGCTTCAGCGTGCCGTTCAGCGCATCCGTATCATTGGCAACGACTGTCGTAGGCTCTTTGTCGGCGGCTGGTTTCTTCGTGTTCATTGCAGCGTCCTCATGCTCGAAGGCTCCATTGCACGCAACGCTGCAGTCGGCTTCCAATTCGATATCCGTCGCGAAAAACGCCAGCCAGAGCCGGCACCGTCGCGCACGTGTCCACGGCATGACGAACCGGCTCATGGGATGTAACTCCGCTCCGTTGCCCTACGCCTAGCCTTGCGCAACCGCGATGCGCCGCGCTGGCATAGGGAATGCTCGAATGGACGCTCATGGCGTCACCCTGCTTGGCAGCCGATCACGCGGTGGTCTGGAATGCGAACAGGCGGCGCAGCTCAGCGCGGCTCGCAGCGATGGTTCGACGGCCGAGCTTGCGGATCGGAAGCCGGCCGGAACTGATGAGGTAATAGGCCTTGCGCGTGTCGATCCCGAGATACCGGGCGATGCCGTTGGGGCCGTCAACACCCCAAAGCAGATCGGACGCCAGGTTGTCGGGCTGTTCGTGATTCGCGTGGGACATAGCAACCTCCGTGTTGCTATGTTCATCTATCGCGCAGTTCCCGTGCCGTGAATTAAGTCTAAGCGGGCCAGTTAAACATTAAGGCACGCGCGGCATCCCAGACGACCTTGGCGGCTGGCGGCGTCGGAGCGGTGTCCTCGGTCTCGACCACGGCGACCTCGGCGATCTCGGCGAAGGTCGCGCCGCATTCTCTGCCGTCGAGCACCCGTAAATATCGGAGCCACGTGCGCGGGTGCTTGCGGCGACCCGGAACGACTTTACCGTGCCGAAGCTCCTGTTCAAGCTCGAGACGCGATTGCAGTCCCTGCAATTGCGGCTTGATGGGTTGCGCCAGATCGAAGACGATTGCGACCGTCCCGTCGGGCGCGTCGACGCTCACACCTTCGCCGCCCGCAAGGAATTCTGGGCCCTCGCCCAAAGTTGCTGCGCCATAGGTCGGTTGAAACATTCTGACGTAAAAGGGCTGCTCGCTGATCCGCGGGTTAGGCAGGCCAGCGAGCCCATACTTCATCGGCCCCGGCATTGTTGCTGTGAAGCCTGGGTCCGTCGGCTTGAGGATCTGATCGGGTGCAACGAGCCGGCCGTCTGGCTTGAAGGTCTTGTACAGCTCGATCGCGCGGACGTAAGTCGGCTCGGCGTACCGATCGAAGTCCGCTCGGTAATCCTCTCTCCTACGGGTGAACTCCCAGCGCCAACGGTTCTCGTTCCAGCTTTCCGTATAGCCATACGAGCCGCCGTCGAGCCAGTCAGGAAGACCCCACTCCTTGGCGGGAGACACTGGCTGTATGTCGCGTTCGTGTTGCATGGAGCTGCCGGCACCTACTGTAACCCATTGTAAATACAAGGTGCCATAATGCAAGACACGCGACACAAAAAAGGCCACTTCGAGGCGGCCTAAATCCAGGAAATGCCGACAAAATAAGGTTTTTTTGGTGGTAGCGGGGGCCGGGGTCGAACCGGCGACCTACGGATTATGATTCCGCCGCTCTGACCAGCTGAGCTACCCCGCCGTAAAGAAAAAGCAACGTCCTAGCCGATCCCGCTTCTGCCTTCTGGTGCCGATTGGCACGGCAGTTTGATGGGCCGGCTGCCTCGATATCGCATTTGAACACTTGGCGTTCAAGGTCTCTGGTCGCCAACTTCTCCGCGCCTCGGACGGCCGACTGTCGCGCGCCGGCGCGCCGATCCCCGCCAGGTGACCGGGAAGGAGCAAGCTCCAGTTGCTGCGCACCCGTCCCAAGCTGCGCGACCGGCGCGCTTCGCCCTTACCTGTCCCTGTCCCCTATGGCGCGGTCACAGCAAGGCAAGCGCGAGAGCGAGCACCACCGATGCGCCGGAGAAGGCGACGAGCGCGGCGCGGCCGTTGACGAAGCGGTCGGGCAGCGGCCGCAGCAGGAGCGGCGCCGCCAAGATCGCCGCCCCGCCGGCGATCACCGCCGCGGGCCAAGGCATGATGCGCCAAGCCGCGGCCGCGCCGACGACGAGCGAAAGCGCCAGCAGAGCGCAGGCGCCGAACAGGACGGCGCCGCCGAAGCCGCCGCGCAACGAGGGGACGCGCCGCTCGTGCGGGAAATGGCCGCTGGCGGCAAGCGCGCCAAGCGCAACCGAGAGCACCAGCGCGGCAAACAGCACAAGCGGCAGGATCGTCTCGCGCCGCATCACGTGATAGCTCCGTTATGGTCGTGTCTCAGTTTAAGTAAAACGCAACGCCGCGCAGCAAATTCCGCTCATTCCCGCGAAAGCAGGAATCCAGAGCCAACGGGGACGAGCGGAAGAGAATCTCTGAGACGCTATCGAGCAAACTGAGACACCACCTGCGTTCTCATCCCCTTGACCGCCGCCCGAACCGCATCTCTAATATACGACACATATATCAGTTGTCGAACCAGGTGGGGGCGATGCCGGTCCATCGCGCGGCGAGGTTGAGGCAGGCGGCGCTGCAGCAGACGCGGCCGCTGCGCGGGCGGACGAACGCGCGGCAGGCGGAAAGCCTCACCGAGCAGGCCTATCGGGTCATCGAGGAAGAGATCGTCACGCTTCGGCTCAAGCCCGGGGACGTGTTGTCAGAGCAGCTGCTGTCGGCGACGACCAGCATCGGGCGCACGCCCATCCGCGAGGCGCTGCAGCGGCTCGCGCGCGAAGGGCTGATCACCATCCTGCCGCGCAAGGGCATTCTGGTTTCCGACATCAATCCGCGCAACCAGCTGCTCGTGCTGGAAGTGCGCCGCGAGCTGGAGCGACTGTTGAGTCGGACCGGGGCCGAGCGGGCAACGCCCGCGCAGCGTGCACGGCTGCAAGAGGTCGCCCGCGGCATGGATCTAGCTGCCAGGCGCAACGACGACATCGCCTTCATGCGTCTTGACCGCGAGCTCAATGCGCTGATGATCGCGTGCGCGCACAACGATTACGCTGCCCGCTCGATGAAGCTGCTGCAGGGCCTGTCGCGGCGCTTTTGGTACATGCACTATCGTGAGGCGGCGGATCTGCCGCTCTGTGCGCGGCTGCACGCCAATCAGGCACGCGCGATCGCCAAAGGCGACGCCGAGGCGGCGGCGCGCGCCAGCGACAAGCTGATGGACTATGTGGAAAGCTTTACCCGCGCAACCGTGTCGGTATGAGTCATGGGCGTCTACGAGGGCAAGCGCACGATCGATGGTCTCGTCGTGACGGTCGACGGCAAAAAGCTCGACGAGCACTACGAGATCAAGCGCTTCACCAGATTCGGTTTCGAGTGGAGCTACGAGGGCGACAGCCCGCAGCAGCTTGCGCTCGCCATCCTGTTCGATCGCTTGGGCGACAAGGAGCGGGCGATCAAGCTGTGCGAACCATTCATGAAAACGGTGGTCGCCAATCTCGACAACGACTGGAAGCTCACGGGCGAAGAGATCGACGGCTTCGTCCGCGCCCATCCGCAACCACAATGATCAAACCTTCAGGGAGGAGTTCCATGACGATATCACGGCGAAGCCTGCTCAAGTCCGCGGCGGCGGTCGGCGCGCTGGCCGCGTCGGCAGAGGTGTTTGCACCGGCAATCGCGCAGAACAAGCCGGTGCGCATCGGCATTCTCGCGCCGCGTTCGGGCATCGCCGCGGCGCCAGGAGAGAACGGCATTCGAGCCACCCAATGGGCAGTCGAGCGCTTCAACGCCGGCGGCGGCATTGCCGGCCGCAAGGTCGAGCTCGTGATCGAGGAGGAATCTTCGCCCAAGGACACGATCGAGCGCTTCGGCAAGCTGGTGCAGCAGGAGAAGGTAGACTGCGTGCAGGGCATCATCTCGACCGGCGCCGGCCTCGCGCTCGGGCCGGTGGTGGAGGAAGCCAGAGCCCTCACCATCTACTGGGACGGCACGACCCAGGACGGCGTCGACGAGAAGCTTCCCAATCCGCGATACCTGTTCCGCAGCACCGATAACGAGTGCGAGGCGATCATGTCCTCGCTGCTTGCGATCAAGTATTGGAAGGGCAAGTTCGCGACCGTGGCCGGGATCAATCCAGACTATTCCTATGGCCGCAACAACATGGCGGCATTTGTTGCAATGCTCAAACGCTTCAACATCGATCATAAGGTCGTCACTGAGCAATGGCCGAAGGTCGGGACCATGGATCTGACCAGCCATGTTGCCGCGCTCAAGGCGGCCAAGCCCGATCTGATCTTCTCCTCGCTCCTTTTCGCCGATCTACCGGTGTTCATGAAGCAGGCCCATGCGGCCGAGCTAACCAAGGACAGCAAGCTCGTGTTCCCGGCCGCGGGATGGCAGCACACGCTGATGAAGAAGGAGTTCACGCCCGAGGGCATCCTGTTCGGCCACAACACGTTCTATTTCGACAACCCGAATGGGTCGCCGTTGGCCAAGGAATTCGTGGCTTGGTACGAGAGGACCTACAAGGATTATCCCGAATGGGAAGCCGACCGCGCCTATTTCGCGATCGCCTCGTACAAGGCGGCGGTGGAGAACGCGGCCAAGGCCAAGAACGGCAGCTGGCCCTCGCAGGACGACGTGATCGAGGCCATGGCAGGGCTCTCGGTCGAAAGCCTCGGCGGCAAGGGAGCCTGGCGCAAGGATCACATCGCCGAACAGACCTTCGTGCAGGGCTTGACCACGCACAACAACAAGTACGACTTCGTCACGCTGGGCAGCTTCGAGACCATGTATGCGAGCGATCTGCAGAAGCCGCCGGGCGCGAATTTCTGGGACTGGATCAAGACCGCGCAGTTCAAGATCTGATCTCGGTTTCGGAGCGCCATCGAGGGAAGTTCCGCAGACGGCGAAGCAGGTCTACAGCATTTCCACTTGCCGGGATTGTCATTGCCTGGCTTTGACCCGGCAATCCATCGTTCTTCGCAAAGATTTCTTGCGAAAAAAGATGGACCCGCGGGTCAAGCCCGCGGGTGACACCTGTGGGGTAAGCGGTGAATAAAACGAGCCGGAAAAGGGGCTAATGGTCGCGTTCGCCAACATTCTCCTCGGCGGCGTCTTTCACGCCGCCGTGTTGTTCTTGGTTGCCGCCGGGCTGCAGCTCGTTTTCGGGGTGCAGAAGATCCTCAACCTTGCCTGCGGCTCGTTCTACGCGCTCGGCGCCTATTTCGGCGTGAGCTTCGTCGGCTACGCCATGACCGCAGGGCTTTCGCCATGGCTGATCATGCCGGGGCTGCTGGTCGCCGGAGTTGCGCTCGGCTTCATCGGCCCGCCAATCGAGCGCCTGCTGCGCGCCGTCTACGGCCGCGACGACAGTTTCCAGTTGCTGCTCACGTTTGCGCTGGTGCTGATGTTTCAGGACGTGTTTCGGTTCGTGTGGGGGCCGAACCCGCGCTCGCTCGACAGCGCCTATCTCATCTACGGCGTGATCAACGCGCGCGAGTTCAGCGTACCCGTCTACAATCTGTTGGTGATTGCCGCTGCGATCGCCACGGCGGCAGGCTTCGGGGCGCTGCTTCAACGCACCAATTACGGGCGCATCCTGCGCGCCACCGCCGAGAACCGCGCCATGGCCGAGGCTTTGGGCGTCGACGTGCGGCGTCTCTATGCGGTGGTGTTCACCATCGGCGCGATACTCGGCACCACGGCCGGCGCGCTGGTGGTGCCGACCGCCGCGGCGTCTCTCGACATGGCGATCGATTTCGTCATCGAGGCATTCGCCGTCGTGGTCATCGGCGGGCTCGGCTCCATGCGCGGCGCGCTCGCCGGCGCGCTGATCGTCGGGCTCATTCGCGCCTATGCCATCATGCTCTATCCCGAGGCCGAGGTGCTCGCCATTTATGTGATCGTGATCGCGGTGCTGCTGCTGCGGCCGGCGGGCCTGTTCGGGAGGCCGGTGACATGACACGCGCGCCGGCCATCGTCATCGCATTGGCAGGAATCATCGGCTTGGCGCTGCTGCCGCTTTTGGCGCCGTCCTATTACGCGAGCCTGATGATCCCCTTCTTCGGCTACGCCATCGCGCTGCTCGGGTTCAACCTGCTCTTCGGCTACACCGGCCTACTCTCGTTCGGCCATGCCATGTTTCTCGGCTTCGGCGCCTATGGTGCCGCGGTGCTCGCCGGCGTTCTCGGCATCAAGTCGTTCGAAGCCGTCCTGTTCGCCGTCATGCTGCTTGCCGCGCTCGCGGCCGTTCCCATCGGCGTTCTGTGCATGCGCTACGTCGGCATCTTCTTTGGCATGCTGACGCTCGCCTTCGGCATGCTGTTCTACTCGTTTCTGTTCAAGTTCTATCACCTCACCGGAGGCGACAGCGGCATGCGCGTGCCGCGCATGAACATCATTGGCCTCGAATTCGCGCACTACAACAAAATCGAGTTTTTAGCGGGGCCGTTCTACTACTATTGCCTCGCTCTCCTCGTCATTGCGGCCTGTGTGATGTGGCGCATCGTGCATTCGCCGTTCGGCCTGCATCTCAAGGCCCTGCGCGACAACCCCCGCAAGGCGGAATACCTCGGCGTCCATGTGCACCAGTTTCGCCTCGCCGCATTCGTGATCTCGGCCGCCTACGGCGCTGCCGGCGGCGCAATCCTCGGCTTTCGCATCGGCATCGCCGACCCGGAGCTGGTCTACTGGACGCAATCGGGCCAGCTCGTGTTCATGGCGGTGCTCGGCGGCTTCTCGAACTTTTTCGGGCCGATCATTGGCGCGCTCGCCTTCACCCTGCTGCAGGACCAGCTGCAGTCCCTGACGCAGTACTGGCGCTTCATCCTCGGCGCCATTCTGGCGTTGATTGTCATCGCATTTCCCGGCGGGCTGGCCGGTCTCGCCGACGATCTGCGCTGGCGCGCGCGGAAGTCGACATGACGGCGCTGCTCGAGACTAGAGCAGTCAGCAAGGATTACGGCGCATTGCGCGCCTTGAGCGACGTCAGCATCGCCATCGAGGCGGAGGAACTCGTCTCGGTGGTCGGGCCCAACGGCGCCGGCAAGACCACGCTGGTCAACCTGCTGACCGGGCTCCTCACCCCGAGCGCGGGCGACGTGCTGTTCATGGGCGAGAGCATTGCCGGGATCGGGCCGGTGCGGCTCGCTGAACGCGGTCTCGTGCGTTCGTTCCAGCTGATTCAGATTTTTCCGCAGCTGACGGTAGCGGAAACCATCGCCGCCGCCGTGGTCTCGCGGCAAGGGAAGCGCTGGCGGCTGTTCGCGACGCTGGCATCGGACCATGCGGTCCGCACGCGCGTGGCGCAGGTCGCAGAAATTTTTGGCCTGCAGCATCGGCTTGCGGCACCCGCCGCAACCTTGTCGCAGGGCGAAAAGAAGCTGCTCGACGTGGCCTCGGCCTTCGCGCTCGATCCGCGCGTCATTCTGCTCGACGAGCCGACCTCCGGGGTCTCGACCGCCGAGAAGCACGGCATCATGCAGACACTGATCGCGGCGGCAAAGCGCGCCGGCGTGCAGAGCATCCTGCTGGTCGAGCACGATATGGATCTGGTCGCCGCCTATTCGCATCGGATCATCGCATTGGCGGAGGGCTGCGTGCTAGCGGATCTGCCGCCGGCGCAGTTCTTCGCCGATCCGCGCCTGATCGAGAGCGTGATCGGCAAGCGTATGGGACAGCGATGCTGAGGGTGCAGAATCTGAGCGTGGACGTCGAGGGCAGCCGCGTGCTGCGTGGCATCTCCTTCGAGGTCAACGCGGGCGAGCTTGTCTACCTGGTCGGCCGCAACGGCGCGGGCAAGACCACGAGCCTGCGCACCATCATGGGTTTCCGCAAACCCGCATCCGGCTCGCTGATTACCTTCGCGGGCGTGAATCTCGCCGGACTGCGCCCATACCGGATCGCGCGGCTCGGCATCGGCTTTGCGCCGGAGGAGAGCGAGGTTTTTGGCGAGCTCACGGTTGCGGAAAACATCGCGCTGCCGACCTGGACGCAGCCACACCCGCGGGAGGCGCAGGCGCGGATCGAGGAGGCCTACCGCGTTTTTCCGCAGCTCGAGCGCTACCACACGCGCGGCGGCCACGCGCTCTCCGGCGGCGAGCGCAAGATGGTCTCGATCGCGCGCGCGCTCGCGCTCGGCCCGAAATTGCTGCTGCTGGACGAGCCGACGGAGGGCCTCTCGCCCGTGATCGTGCCCGCGATCATCCAGGCGCTCGCCAATATCCGCGCCCTCGGCCACGCGGTCTTCATCGCCGAGTCCAACATCCACCATGTGCCGGATTTCACCGACCGGCTCTACGTCCTCGAGCGGGGCGAGATCGTCTTTACCGGGCTGCCGGAGCTGGCCGCCAAGGACCCGGCGGTGGCGCGGATCGTCGCCGGAACTCCACCGCGCCCCGGCGGGGACGCGATTGAAGCCCCGCCCGCGGTGTGATAGATGTGTGATATATCAGATGGCCGCTTTGACGTGACAACGACCGGCGGCTTTCAGCCGGCGCAGGAGAAACGAGGATGATCAGCCAGCGACAAATCGAATTCCGGCAGGAGTATCGCTCCCGCATCATGGGATGGTACGACGGCTACTTCCACGTGGCGATCATCTACGCCATGGGCGCGGCGGCGTTCTACATCTACGTCGATCACATCCACGATGTGACCGCGCTCGAGTGGCTCACCGTCCCACTCACTTTCCTGTTCACCAATCTGTTCGAGTGGGCAGTGCACAAATACGTCATGCACCGGCCGGTGAACATCAAGGGGCTGCGCTCGATCTACGAGCGCCACACGCTCAACCATCATCAATTCTTCACCGACCAGGAGATGCGCTTCCGCGACCATAAGGATTGGCGCGTCACCGTCTTTCCGCCCTATGCGCTGGTCGTGTTCATCCTGATGTCGCTGCCGATTGCCGTCATTCTCGGCCTGTCGCTGTCGCCCAACGTCGGCTGGTTGTTCATGTGCGTCACCACGGGCATGTATCTGATTTACGAGTTCATGCACTTCTGCTGCCACGTCGACGAGAACTGGTTCGTGCGCAATTGTCCGTTCGTCAACTCGCTGCGGCGCCACCACACCGCGCACCACAACGCCCGGCTGATGATGGAAGTGAACATGAATCTGACCTTCCCGATCGCCGACTGGCTGTTCGCAACCTCCGATCTCGACCGCGGGCTCGCCGGCCATCTGCTGAACGGCTACGACACGCGTTTTCTGAAGAAGAATCTGCGCGGCGCCCCGCCCCGTCCCGACGAGGCGGCGGCGGTCCCGGTCGGCGCCAACTAACGGGCAAGCGCTGCCATGCCGAACGACGTCAAAGCCGCAGTCTCCGCCGTCACGCTCGTCGTGGCCGCGGTGCTGGCGTTCTGGAGCGGCTCCCCGATCCGGCCGGAGCTCTCGACCCTTGTCGTCATCGTCGCCGTATTCATGGTGGCGGCGATGTGGATCTTCCCGGAAGCGGGCGTGAAAAAAGGCGACGTGAGGAAGGCGAGATAGCTGATCCGTTTCGCGGGCGGGCCATGACCCTGCATTACCAGGCGGCCGTGCTGAACGAGGCGCGCAGCTCCCTGCGCGTCGAGACGGTCGCCGCCGCGCCGCTCGCACCATCCGACGTGCTGGTGGGCGTGCGCGCCGCCGGGCTTTGCCATACCGATCTCGAGGTGATCGACGGCTCGCTGGGCTATCCGATGCCGATCGTGCTCGGCCACGAAGCTGCCGGCGTGATCGAGGACGTGGGTTCCGCCGTGCAGCGGCTCAAGAAGGGCGATCACGTCATCTTGTCCTGGAACCCGCATTGCGGCCATTGCTATTACTGCGACCGGGGCCTGCCGATCCTGTGCGAGGATTACCTCGCCAAAGGGCCGCAGGCGGTGCAGTTCGACGGCACCTGCAAGGCGCGGCGCGCGAGCGGTGAAGAACTCAAGCACCTGATGTTTCTCGGCGCCTTCGGCGAGTATTGCATCGTGCCGGAGCAGCAGGCGATCGCCGTCACCCGCGATATTCCCTTCGACCGCGCCAGCCTGATTGGCTGCGGCGTGATGACCGGCGTCGGGGCGGCGCTCAACGTCGCGCGCATCGGGCGCGCCGATACCGTGATGGTGATCGGCTGCGGCGCGGTCGGCCTCGCCGCGGTTCAAGGCGCGCGCCTTGCCGGCGCGGCGAAAATCATTGCGGTCGACATCGACGCGGACAAACTCGCGCTGGCCCAGCGCATGGGTGCAACGCAAGGCGTCAACGCGAAGAAGGAGGAGATCGCCGCGATCGCCCGGCGGGAAACGTCCGGCCGCGGCGCCGATGTCGTGATCGAGGCCGCGGGCAGCGCGGCGGCGTTTCGCACGAGCATCGAAGCGGTGCGGCCGGGCGGGGAGTTGGTCTGGCTCGGCAAGATCGACATCAACACGGACGTCACGTTCCGCTGGGGCGCACTGATGCAGGAGAAGCGCATCCGGCGCTCGAGCTACGGCGAGGCGCGGCCAGCGCGTGACTTCCCCATGCTGGCGCAGGCCTATCTCGACGGCCGCCTCATGCTGGACGAGCTGATCACCCAGCGCATCCGCCTCGACGCGATCAACCAGGGCTTTTCGGCGCTGCGGGACGGCAAGGCGATCCGCAGCGTCATCACGTTCGGATAATGTCGGGAGATCGCGTCGCCGCCGGATTGCGCAGCCGCATCACTGGCCGAAGAGATAGTTGAAGCGGGCCATGATGCTGTTGCTGCGCAGGCCAACTCCATAAGTCTCGGTCGCGCCGATTGCGGTCGGCCCGTTGATATCGGTGCTGCGGCCGAGATCGGTGTGCATGAACTCGAGCCCGAGCGAGAATTGGCGCGTGAGCTTGAACTCGACGCCGCCGCCTACCGTCCAGCCCGAATGCACGGTGGAGCTTTGCGAGATTACGCCGAGTGCATTGTCGCGAAGGCTGGTCTCGACGGTGCCGGCGGCGAAACCGCCTTTGATGTAGGGGAGCCAAGTATCGAACCCGTAGCCGACGCGGCCGGTCACCGTCCCGAGCCACGTGAGCTTCGAAGACCAAACATCGGTCGCGGGGAAGTAGGGACTGGTAAAGCTGCGGTCGAAATCGGCGGCTGAGGCGGATCCCTCGATGCCGAAGACAAACCGGTTGTACTGAAAATTATAGCCGAGCTGCCCGCCGCCGATCACGCCGCTGCCTCTGTCGCGCGTCAGTGAATTCTGCGGCGAAAAAAACGTGGACGCGCCCAGATTTCGCCAGCGCACCGTGTCCGAGCCATACCCGACCTGACCGCCGAGATAAAACCCGGCCCAGCTCGGAGGAAGATCCACGGGCGCGGGATTTCTCGCGTACGGAATATCGGCGGCCATGGCCAACTCGACCGCGGCAGCGCTCATGCAGGCGGCGATGACGAACGTCCGACCGACGTGGAAAAGCACGTGCCTCTCCTCCTGGTCCCCCGAGTTAAGAGATCGGGAAAGTTGCCGGCAAGGTTTGGCGAAAGCGCGGCGCCGATGCGCCGGCTTCTCGGCACGGTTAACAAAACTTTGCGCGATGCCGCGGATGCGAAAGGTATTAGGGTCCGCTCGTATGTGGGATAGCGTATGGACACTTTAGCTTCGTCATTGCCGGGCAGAAGCGCGTCGAAGATGCGTGAACGCGCTTATCACCCGGCAATCCATCCCTCTTCGCAAAAAGAGTTTTACGAAGAATGATGGACCCGCGGGTCAGGCCCGCGGGTGACGGGGCGGCGCACGTTCTCCTCAGCTTCGTTACCGCCTGCGTAGCGCCGCTCGAGCAAGCGTCGCGACATGAACACCCGCGTGCGGCCGCGGCGCAGCGTGTCTCGCCGGAGCGAGGCGGCATTGCGCGCCAGCACGATGAGCGAGATGAGGATGTTCTCGGCGAAACGGCGGGCGCGTTCATCCAAGCCTAGGGGATTGTCCGCAGGAACGCGCTCGAACCCGTAGCGCGCGAGCAGACGCGCCATCTGCCCGTCGCGCTCCGGACCAGCGAACATCAAGGTGCAGCGCACGACGGAAATGTCGTTGAGATCGGGTCGCTCGGCGAGATAGCGCGCGAGCTGCGCCAACGACTGCCGGAAGCAGACGTGCATATGCCGCGCCCAGGCGATGGATGCCCCTTCGCTCGGCATGGCCGGGACTTGCTCGTTCCACAGATGCAGGTCGACGAAGCGCTCTCCGGCATGGCCGGACGTGCCGTCCGCCAGCACGATATCGCGGTCGAGACGACCGACCCTGATACGCAAAATACAGCTCGGATCGCTGGTAAATTCGACGACGGACTGCCAGCGGCGCAAGGAGCGGTCGAAGCTAAAAATGATGCGCTCGAGCCAAGAATGCCGACGTTCGTCCCCCGGCGGCGCGACGAATTCCAATCGTCCCGGTCTGAGCATGTGATCCGCGACGGCCATCTCATCCCTATGATACAATCCATTAGTTTGCTGTGAATTCCAATCTCTCCCAAGTGTCAGGTAGCGAACAGTTCATGGCGGCGGTGATCTCGGCCAAGCCGCGGACGCCGGGCTCCCCCTTGTCCACGGGCGCAAGAGCTTGCGAGCGGTCCAGCCCAAGGAGCACCGATGGAGGGACGCCGGATTCGAACTAAGCTGGCGCGAACCCCGCAGGCGCGGCGAGGTACGACGTAAAAGCCATGAGCAATGGAGGCGATGCGATGCGGACGATCCGATCGATGGCGTTGGGAGCGATCGTGGCCATCACCGCCGCGTTGTGCCAAAGCGCCGCCGCGCAGGATAAGGTCAAGGTCGGGGTCTTTCCGACCGCCTCCTCGCTTCCCTATTTCGTCGCGATCGAGCGCGGGTTTTTCAAAGAGCAGAACATCGAGCCCGAGACGATCCGGCTCATCGGCGGGCCAGCGAACATCGCGGCGATGATCAGTAACCAGATCGAGGCGGCGATCGTGCTCGTGACCATCGAGGCGATGAACGCCAACCTCAAAAAGCGGGGCGTGGCCATGTATATCGGCGTGCACAGCCAGAGCAAAATTTATCAGATGGAGCAGTTCGTGGTGCGCACCGGCTACCCGGCCGGGACGCTCAAGGACCTCAAAGGTGCGCGCATCATGTCGGCGCCGGGACCCGCCAACCTCGTCGCCGCCAAGGCCGTGCTCGCCAAGGTCGGCCTCAACGAGGGCGACTACACGATCGATCAGCTCGACATGAGCCAACACGTCAACGTCATGACCAGCGGCACCTTCGATGCCGGCTACACGCTCGAGCCACAGGCTTCGACCATGCGCAAGCTGGGCGTGGCGCGCACGCTCGAGGCCGGCGTTATCGCCAAGTACATCCTCGGCGACGAGGACGGCAACGCGTTTGCGGCCGGCTGTGCAGTCACCAGTGACTTTATCAAGAGCCGTCCCGATGTCGCCCGGCGCTTCGCGGCGGTTTGGAAGAAGGGCATCGACTTCGTCAATAACAACCCGCAGGAGGCGCGCAAGTACCTCGCCAAAAATACGCTCACCCCCGAAGACGTCGTCGATACCGTGCCTATGGTGCGCTACTATATGGCGGGCGAGCTCACGGACAAGCACAAGGCAGAGTTCCAGAAATTCATCGACTTCTCGACGTCGGTCGGCACGCTGCCGGAGCGAGTCGATGTCACGAAGTTTCTGCAGGCGTATTAAGATCTATCCACCGCTCATTGCCGGGCAGAGGCGCGTCGCAGACGCGCGTGAACGCGCTTACGACCCGGCAATCCATCGTCGTCGCGAAAAGGCTTTCACGAAGAATGATGGACCCGCGGGTCAAGCCCGCGGGTGACGAAGCGGCGCACGTTATCCTCAGCCCCGTCATTGCCGGGCTTGACCCGGCAATCCATCCATCTTCGCAACAAACTTTCTACGAAGAAGATGGATGCACGGATCAAAGCCCGCGCATGACGGGTGGCGGTACCTAGCCGCGTCACCCCGCAAGATATGCCGCGCGCACGTGCGGGTTGTCGATCAGTTCGCGCCCGCTGCCCTCGAGCGCAAGCGAGCCCGACTCCAAGAGATAGGCGCGATCGCACATGTTCAGCGCTGCCGAGGCGTTCTGCTCCACCATGAGGACGGTCGCTCCGGCGGCGCGGATACTGCTGACGATATCGAACGTCCGCTCGACGATGGTCGGGGCAAGGCCAAGCGAAGGCTCGTCGAAAAGGACGAGCTTGGGCCGCGACATCAGCGCGCGGCCGATCGCGAGCATCTGCTGCTCGCCGCCCGACAAGGTCCCCGCCGGCTGCCGGCGGCGCTCGGCAAGCCGGGGAAACTGCTCGAATACCCGCGCCATATCCGCCGCGATCTCGTGGCGAACGCTGCGCAGGTAGGCGCCCATTTCCAGATTTTCCAATACCGTCATTTGCGGAAAGACGTGCCGCCCCTCCGGACAGTGCGCGATGCCAAGGGAGAGAATCGTGCGGGCGGAGGCATGGGTGATGTCGTGGGCTTCGAACACGATCGTGCCTGCAATCGGGTGCAACAAGCCCGAGATCGCCTTCAAGGTCGTCGTCTTGCCGGCCCCGTTCGCGCCGATCAGAGCGACGAGCTCGCCCTTGCCGACGGTGAGCGACACGCGCTTGAGCGCCATGACCTGGCCGTAGCAACAGACGACGTCACGCAGCTCAAGCACGCTTTTTTCCTTCCCCCAGATAGGCGCGGATGACGTCCGGATCTTTCTGGATCACCGCCGGAGAGCCTTCGGCGATGATGCGCCCGTAGTTGAGCACGACGATGCGATCCGATACCTGCATGACCATCGGCATGTCGTGCTCCACCAAAAGAATAGTCACCCCCGAGGCACGGATGGCCTGCACCAATCGCATGATCTTGGCGCTCTCGCTCGCATTCATGCCCGAGACAGGCTCGTCCAGCAGCAGCATGGAGGGCTTTGCGGCAAGCGCCAGAGCCATTCCGAGCAAGCGCTGCTCGCCATAAGGAAGCGTGCCGGCCGTGTCCTGCGCTCGCCCTTCGAGCCCGACTACGCGTAAGATCTCGCGCGCCGCATTGGCAAGCTCCGCTTCCGCAACCTTCTCCCGCGGCAGCGCCAGCAGCGTGTCCCAGAGGCGCGAGCGCCCACGGCGGTGCAGGCCGATGAGCACGTTCTCGAATACGGTGTTGCAGGCAAAGATGCTCGTGCGCTGAAACGTGCGCACCAGGCCCAGCGCCGCGATGTCGTGCGGCTTGAGCCCGTTCAGCAACGTGTTGCGATAGCGGACCTCGCCCGCCGCGGGCTGGAGAAATCCGGTGAAGACATTGAAGGCGGTGGTCTTGCCAGCGCCATTGGGCCCAATGAGGCCCACAATCTCTCCGTCGAAAACTTTGAAATTGAGATCGGATAGCGCGACGAGCCCGCCGAAACGCACCGCGACGTGCGCAACCGAAAGGACGACGTCCCCCGCAGCGCCAAGTGTCGGGGTCATTGCCCTTCGCCAGGCTTGGCGCTGCCCGCCAACAGCGCGCCCGAGCGATCACGCGTGGGCCCGGACCAGTTTGCTATCGCGTGTTGCAGCGCCGGTATGATGCCCTGCGGCAGCATGAAGACAATCACGATCATCAGCGCGCCGTAGAGGATCCATTGCACCGCAGGCGCGGCAAAGGGACGAAGAATGACGGGGAGAAACCCGAAAATGACGCCTCCGACGATCGGCCCTGCGAGCGTTCCCTTGCCGCCGGTAATGACCATGATCACCATCATCACGGTGTAGATGAACAGAAAAATGTCGGGGTCGATGATTTTGAGGTAATGCGCGTAGAGGCTGCCGGCGCCCCCGGCCATCGCGGCTGACAGCACGGCCGCCAGCACGAGATAGCGCGTCACATCGATGCCCACCGACGTTGCGAGCGTCTCGTTTTCCTTGAGCGCGATCATGGCGCGGCCGATGCGCGAGCCCACGAGCCGGCTGATCACGACATAGGCGACGAGCCCGAGCGCGAGGACGAGGTAGTAGTAGGCGGCCTTGTTCCAGAGCGTATAGTTGCCCAATCCCGGAAAGCCGAGGGTGTAGGGAGGGATGTTGGTGAGGGCCAATGGGCCCTGCGTGAGCTCGACCCAATTGAGTGCAACGAGGCGCGTGACCTCGGCGAAGCTGATCGTGACGATCACGAAATAGGCGCCGCGTACCTTGAATGACAGGCGCCCGATCACGTAGCCGCTCAGACCCGCGACAAGCATGCCGACGAACAAGCCGGCGATGGCGGGCCAAGGCTGGTGCACCACGCGAAATCCGAACAGCTCAATGTCGAAACCGAGCGTGGTCAACGCGCTGGCATAGGCCCCGATGCCGAAGAACGCCACGTGCCCCAGGCTGAGCTGCCCGGTATAGCCGAGCAGCAGGTTCAAGCTCATCGCCGCGATGATGAAAATGCCGGTCGTGATCAAGACGTGCAGGATGTATTGGTCCTGCAGCCACAATGGAATGGTGAGGAGAACGACGAGCCAGATCGCCGGCAGCGCGCGTTTCATCCAATGCGCTCCGCCCGCGCGAATAGTCCGGTCGGCTTGAACAGCAACACTATGATGATGATCAGGAAGCCCATCGCGTCGCGGTATCCCGAGGAGATATAGCCGGCGCCAATCTCCTCGACGAAGGCGAGGATGAATCCGCCGAGGGTCGCGCCGGTGATATTGCCGAGGCCGCCGAGGATCACGATCGCGAACGCCTTGAGCGAGGCGAGGTCGCCCATGGTCGGGGTGACGAGAAAAACCGGACCGAGCAGAGCACCCGCCGCGGCCGCGAGCGCGGAGCCGATGGCGAAGGTCGCGGTGAAGATGCCTTTGATATTGACCCCCATCAAGGCTGCCGTATCGGCATCCTGGAACGTCGCGCGCATCGCCTTGCCGAGCTTGGTGCGATGGATGAGCACATAAGTCGTCACGATCAAGAGCAGCGCGGCGGCGAGCACGAACACCCGCAACCATGATATCGACACCGGTCCGATCACCAGCGGAGCGTCGGAAAAGGGTGTGACGATCGCCTTCGCCACCCCGCCCCAGATGAGGAGTTCGGTGTTCTGCATCACGATCCAGGCGCCGATCATCACCAGCATCACGGTATCGATATCGGCGCCGCGCATCGGCCTCAGCAGCACGAGCTCGATCACCGCGCCGAGCAGCGCGCCGGCGATAATCGCAACGACAAGGCCGAGGAAGAAATTAATCCCGAGCGCGGCGACGACGAGATACACCGTATAAGCGCCGAACGCGTAGAGCTCGCCATGGGCGAAATTCACCACGCGCATGATGCCGAAGATCAGCGTCAGCCCGATCCCGAGCAGGGCGTAGGTGCCGCCGAGCATGACGGCATTGAGAAGATGTTGGAGGAATTGGTCCACGCGCCCCTCAGGGATCGGGCCGAGCAAGCACCGCGGTCCCCGCGCAGGCGGCGGGGACCCATATTGCAGAGGCGGTGATTTCCCCGCTTGCGCAGGGACGGCAGTGGATCGAGTTTATCAAACGCTCGGGAGGACGACTTTGCCGTTCTCGATCTTGATGAGATAGATGCCCGGATTGCTTTGACCGCTTTCCTGGCCCGCTGGACCTGCCTTCTCGAACTTGATCTTTCCGTTCATCCCACTCAGTTCGATTTGCCAGAATGCCGCGCGGATCGCTTCCGGGTCGGCCTTGCCCGCCTTCGCGATCGCCGCCGCAATGGTGCGGATGCCGTCATAGCCGCGGAAGCTCTCGGTCAGCCCGGCGAACGGGTAACCGCGTTTGTTCCATTCCGCGACGAAGGCCTTTGCCATGGGCGGATCGGCAGAGACATTCGGATTCCAGGGCGTGAAGAAGGTGATGTGGGTCGTATCGTTTGCCGCCGCGCCGGCTTGCTCGATCAACTGATCGGGGTTCTGCGAGCCGCCGGTGGTGATGATTCGCTTCTTCAGACCCAAGGCCGCCGCCTGCTTGAAGATCAGCGTGAGCTGCTCGACCGCAGTGGTGATGATGAGGGTGTCCGCATCGGAGGCTTTTATTTTGGCGAGCTGTGCGCTCATGTCCTGCGCCGGCGGATCCATGGTCTCGACCAGGCCCACCCGGATGTTGTGCTCCTTGAACATCTTGCCGAAGTCTTCGGCGGCGCCGCGGCCCCAATCGTTGTTCACCACGAGGAAGTCGGCCTTGCCGATCTTGAGCTTGTCGACGATCTTGGCGAATGCGACCGCCTCGACCGCCGACGGCGGCGAAATACGGAAGATATAAGGGTTCCCAGACGTGGTGATCTTGCCGGCCGAGGAGGTCTCGACCAGCATCGGTACCTTGTATTCCATCAGCTTCGGCATGATCGCGAGGGTGAAGCCGGAGCCCCATGCGCCCATGATCACCGGGACCTTGTCGCGCACGATCAGCTTCTCGGCGACGGCGGCCGCTTCGGTCGGGTTACTCTTGTTGTCCTCGATCACAAGCTCCAATTTTTTCCCGAGGACGCCGCCTTTGCCGTTGATCTCGTCCGCCGCGATCTTGGCGCCGTTGGCGACGTAATTTCCCGAGGCCGCAAACGCCCCGGTCAGCGGCTGAATGACCCCGACCTTGATAGTTTCTTGCGCGGCTGCAGCCGCAACGCCGGCAGCAAGGGCGACTGCCGCAAGGGTTGCCGTGCCTGCAAATTGCTTCATCTCTCTCCTCCGTGATGCGAACCGCGCCGGACGGCGCTCACGTAAGTATAGCATGGTCTCCTCCTATCGAACCACATGCAGGACGTGATGCGGCACTTGTCTTGCCTCGCGCCGCGAAGCGGCGTGAGGGTTTCTTGCCATCATGGCGGTAAGGTACCCAGCGCGTTATTTCGTCTTGAGGCGCGGAATGATCTCGCCCGCGATGAGCTCGATCTGCTCCCTTTCATATTTGTAGGGCACGAAGATGATCTTCTGCGTTCCCACCGCCACGTGCGCCTTGAGCTGCTCGACGCATTCGTCGACCGTCCCCATGATGGCGCTGTCCTTCGTCGATTCGCTCCAAGACGCGAAATCCCATTCCTTGGTGAGCCACTCCATCATGGAACTCTCGACGGCTTGCCGGGATTTGCCGATGAAGATCGGCAGCTGGGAAGCATTGAGGAGGCTATCCGGGTCCTTTCCCGCCTCCTTCGCAAAGCTGCGGATCTTGTTCCATGACTTGGCAAAACTGTCCGGCCGGTAGAAATAAGTGAGCCAGCCGTCGCCGCTCACTGCCGCGCGCTTGAGGACGCGATCAACATAGCCGCCGATCAGGATCGGCGGATACGGTTTCTGCGCCGGCTTCGGATACATGACTCCAGCCGGGATATCGTAGCGGGAAAATTTGCCGTTGACCGTGTGCTCGGTCCAGAAGCGTTTGAGGATGTCGAGACTCTCGTCCATGATCTTGCCGCGCTGCTCGAACGGCACGCCGATTGCGTTGAATTCGCGGCGGTACCAGCCCGAGGCCATGCCCATCAGCAGACGGCCATCCGAGAGCAGATCCATGCATGCGAGCTGCTTGGCGAGAATCACCGGGTTGCGCATCGGCAGCACGAGGATGCCGGTGCCGAGTTTTATCTTGCTCGTGCGGGCGGCAATTGCGGTGAGCAGCGTCAAGGATTCGATGATCGGAAAATTCGGGTCGACGCCGAGCAGGATATGATCCCACACCCAAAGCGAGTCGAAGCCGAGCTGTTCCATCCGCACGCCATATTCGACCAACGCCTTGACGTCCGGCATCTTTGGGTAGGCGGTGAAATTAGGCACCGCGATGCCGAATGTCCGATCCAAACGCGCCATTGCGAACTCCTCTGGTGCCACGTCGCGGTCACTAGGCCGTGTAGAGCCGGTCCGGATCGAGCTCGCGCACGAGCTCGAGCTCCTGATCGGTGGGCGGCTCGGTCACGCCCAGATGCGGAGCGAAGTCGAGGGCAAATCCGGTGTTGTCCTGAAGCCGTTCCCGAGTGACGCCCGGATTGAGCGAGATCACCTGCATGCGCCGTTTCTCGTCCTCGAAGCCGAACACCGCCAGATCCGTCACCACACGAAACGTGCCGCCGGCGAGCAAACCGCTCTTACGCCGCGTGTCGCGGCCATGCAGGTATCCGGGGCTGGTGATGAAATCGACCTGCTCGACGAAGCGGCGCTTCTCGTGCTTCATCGCTACGATCATCTGCGCGAGAGAAGCGATGTCGTTGCCGCCGCCAGTTCCCGGCAGGCGGGTCTTGGGGCGCAACGGATCGCCGATGAAAGAGCTATTCAAATTGCCGTACTGATCGATCTGTGCGCCGCTCATGAATCCGACATCGACATAGCCGCGCTGGAGTAGCAACAGCACTTCGGCGCTGCCGAGCACCATATTGGCGCGCTTGGTGCAGCGCTGGTCATTGGTCGAAGGCGGCAGCTTGCCGGGCTCTATGAACGCGCCGATCACCCCGCCTTCGAATAGAATTGTCAGCCCGGGGCAACGCAACCGCTGCGCAAGCGTCGCCGCCAAGAGCGGGATGCCGACGCCTGCGAATACCAGCTGCCCGTCGCTCAGCTGCCGAGCGCTCAGGATGGTGAGCAGCTCCGCGGCGGTGTAGTTGCGCTTCTCAAGCATCGTAGATGCTCTCCCCGGCGCGCGCCGCCTCGAGCAATTCCTCGATCCCGAGCAAGGCGAGAAACTCGCTCCACGATTTCGGCCCATGCACGAAGCGGTCCATGTATTGCTGCATGCCTTTGACGGGGTCGCCGTTCACGAGCGCCACGTAATACTCCATGTGGCGCAACATCGGCTCATAGACGCCGTAGCATTCATGCGGTGCGCACCCGAACGGCAATTCGACCACGGCATCCACGGCAAAGAACGGTATCTTCGTCTGGTCTGGTGCGCGGCGGATCTGATCGTTAGAGACGATCCGCTCGGTTGTCAGGATCACCTTATTGGCGGCCATCGCCAAATCGATGTCCATGAATTGAAGCCCGTCGATTTGCGCATTGCCGTAGGCGTCGCAGCGCTGGACGTGAATCAACGCGACGTCAGGATTAAGCGCGGGAACGAGCAGCAGCTTCTCGCCGGTAAACGGGCAATCGATCTCGATCGCCTCCGGACGTTGCTTTTGCACATCCGACCCCAGCATCGATCGAATGGGCATGAAGGGAACGCCCATGGCGCCGGCACGAAATCGCATGCCCATGGCCATGTGGCTCCACTCGTCGTATCGCACATTTCCGGTCTCGACGTAGTGGCGCATTACTTTCGAGACCCCCCACAGAATTCCCTGGCTGAACCAGCTCGTCACGACGCGATCGCAGATACCGCCTGCCAACAGCAGGTCGCCGTCGCTCGACATGATGCTGCGCGAGCAGCTCAATCGCTTTCGACCGGCACGGATCAGCGCCCAAATCATGCCCATGGGGGTGCGCGACATGGTGCTGCCGCCGATCCCGACCAAATCCCCGTCGCGCACGAACGAGGTCGCCTCCTCGAGCGAGACGACCTTGTCGCGCAAGCTCCGGTCGCGGCGCAGTAATTCTTGGCGCAGCTCGAGATAGCCGTGCGTGTCGATCGATTTGCCTTCGGTCTCCACCATGGCGTCAGCGAGCGCGCGCGGCGCCGACCTCCGCGTTGAAATCCTCGATCAAGCAATCCCAGCTCGGGATGCTGTCCACGAGGCCGCGCCAGAACTGCTGGTCTCTGCGCTGTTCGAAATCGTCGATCGTCACGCCCTGCTGCTCCACCCAGGTGAAGTACCCGAGATTGAAGATACGCTTGCGATCGACATGAGTCAGCTCGAGGACGTGATCGTCCACGATGCCTTCCAAATGGCGGCTGAAGATCTCGCCGGCATTGACCTCATCGAATCCGTCCCGATACCGGCGCGCCAGAAATCGCTGTCGTTCGCTGGCGTAGAGCAGCGCGCTATCGGTCGCCACTGTCATGACCACATCGTCAGCGCCGAAATCAAGATGCTTGGCGACCTTTATCGCGGCGACGATATTCGCGAGCCCGGAAATGCCGATATCGTCGAAGATTCTCACCACGTCCGGGTCGATCTTGCGGCGTCCGGCCAAGTAGCTGCGCCCGAGATTGCCGCCGAACAACAGATTGAGAGAGTCGCTGGCCAGATCCGATACGCCGACGACGATGTCGGTATTCATGACGTTGTGGATCAGGGGAATATGCTTGTCACCGATGCCCTGGATATTGTGCTCGCCGTAGCCATTGCAAAGCATGGTCGGGCATTCGACCGCTTCGGCAGCGACGATTTTCGTGCCATGCCGCGATTTCAAATAATCGCCGGCCGCGATCGTCCCGGCTGAGCCGGTCGCCGAGACGAAAGCCGCCAGCCGATAGGCCGCGTCGGTGCTTTTGAGATGCAAGAACACGCGATCGAATGCCGCGCCGGTGCAGTAATAATGGATCAAGTAGTTGGCGAATTCGGAAAACTGATTGATGACGACGTTGCGCTCGTCGCGGGCAAGCTCGGCACATTTGTCATAGATTTCCTTGACGTTGCTTTCGGTTCCCGGCGTGCGGATGATGTCGCCGGGATCTGATACCCAGTCCTGCAGCCAATCGAAGCGCTCCCGGCTCATGCCGGCGGGCAACACGGCGACGCCGCGGCAGTTGAGAATGCGCGAAATGGCAATGCCGCCACGGCAATAGTTTCCGGTGGATGGCCACACGGCCCTGTCGTGCGCGGGTTCGAACCGGCCGGTCACTAGCCGCGGGACCAAGCACGCATAGGCGGCAAGCACTTTGTGCGCTTCGATCAGCGGAAAACGCCGGCCGAGGAGAACTACGATCGGCGCCTTCACGCCGGTGAGCGCCTCCGGCAGGACGACATGGCCGGGCAGCGACACGCGATCTTTGCGATCCGGGCCGTTGAACCAATGAACCCGCCAAAGATTTCTCGCGTCCGGTTCGTCCGCGCCGACCGATTTGAGGCTCGTTTCGATGGCAGCCGGCATGCGCAGCGGATCGGCGAGCTCACTCCAGGTGGGCAGATTCACCTGCGCGATACGCATCGATTGGATGGCGGCGCGGCGCCGCGTGGCGTCGACGATCTCCGGCCGCATCAGGAATGGTTCCGTCATGAGGCCAAGGCGGCTGCGTGAGGCTGCGCGCCAGAACCCGCAACAAACGAGGCGCGATAACGCTCCTGGGGAACAGTCCGATAAAGCGTGTCGCGCTGGCGCGGTGTGCGGCCAAGGGAACGAACGATGCGCTCCATTTCGGCCGGCGCCATCTCTTGTCCGTGAGTCGCGCCGGCGGATCGCGTGATGGTTTCGTCCATCAACGTGCCGCCGAGATCGTTGGCGCCGCTGCGCAGACAGGTCATCACACCCTCGCGGCCCATCTTTACCCAAGAAGTCTGAACGTTGGTGATGAGCGGATTGAGCGCGAGGCGCGCGATCGCATGCATCAGCACCGCCTCACGGAAAGTGGGGCCGCGCCGGGCGCGGCCCTTGAGATAAATCGGGGCTTCCATATGCACGAACGGCAGCGGCACGAACTCGGTGAAGCCACCGGTCTCCTGCTGCAGCTCGCGAATGCGCAGAAGATGTCGCGCCCAATGCTCGTAGTACTCGACATGGCCGAACATGATGGTCGCGGTACTGCGCAAGCCGCTGCGATGGGCGGCACGCATGACGTGGAGCCATCGTCGAGTGTCGATCTTGTCGGGGCAGAGCACGGCGCGCACCTCATCATCGAGGATTTCCGCCGCCGTGCCCGGAAGCGTGCCCAGCCCCGCGGCTTGCAGCGCGCGCAGAAAAGACTCGAGCGGGAGCCCAAGGGTCGCGGCGCCTTGATGCACTTCGAGGGGGGAGAAGGCGTGCACGTGGATGCCGGGCGCGGCGCCTTTCACCGCCTGGCAAATCTCAATGTATGTGGCTCCGCTGTAACGCGGATGAATGCCGCCCTGCATGCACACTTCGCTCGCGCCACGCTCCCAGGCCTCGCGCGCGCGGCGCGCGACCTCGGCGAGCGAGAGTTCGTAGGGCCGGCCACGAAGATTCTCGCTCATCTTGCCTTTCGAGAAAGCGCAGAAGCCGCATTTGAAGTAACAGATGTTGGTGTAGTTGATGTTGCGCGTGACCACGTACGAGACGGTCTCACCATTGCTGGCCTGCCGCAGTTCGTCGGCGGCCGCGCAGACCGCCGCAAACTCGTCCCCGCGACAGCGAAACAGCCGCACGATGTCGGCTTCACCGAGCGCGACGCCGGCTTGGGCCCTTGCCAGGATCGCGGAGAGTTCATCGCCGATTACTGGAGCGCCGAAGCCGGCAGCACAATCGGGAAGGCAGGCGCGGGCGCCGGGGGACCATGCGTCCGTGCGCGGCCATCCGTCAGCGTCGATGCAGCGAAGCAGCGAAGTCCGCAACGCCGGATCGACCCATTTTTCCGCGCGGCGAGCGAATGCCGGATAGATCGCCAGCCGTTCGACCAGCTGCTTGCCGGCTGCATTTGTGGCGTGTGCGAGCGCGTCCAGAGCGGGCCACGGCGCCTCCGGGTTGACGTGATCCGGCGTGACCGGCGACACACCCCCCCAATCATTGATGCCTGCATCGATCAAGCGCGACAACGCGCCCGGACTGAGGTTGGGCGGGGCCTGGATGTTCATCGACGGCGCAAACAACAGTCGCGCGATCGCAATTGTCCAGAGATGATCCTCCAGAGAGGGCGGAGGCGAATGGGCCATGCGGGTTCCAGCTTTCGGCCGGAAATTCTGAATGATGACCTCCTGGATATGGCCGTAACGGTCGTTGAGCTCGCGCAAGGCAAGCAGCGCGTCGATCCGCTCGTCGCGCGTTTCGCCGATGCCGATCAGAATGCCCGAGGTGAGCGGCACGCGTTGTTCGCCGGCGGCCTGGATGCTTGCCAGCCGCGCGCGCGGATGCTTATCGGGCGAGCCGTAGTGAGGAGCCCCCGGCTGGCACAGCCGCTCCGAGGCGGATTCGAGCATGAGCCCCTGGGACACGGAGGCGCCGCGCAAGGCGGCCACATCGGCTGGCGCCAGGTGGCCCGGGTTGAGGTGCGGCAGCAAGCCAGTTTGCTCGTGCACCACTCGCGCAGCCTGCGCGAGATAAGACAACGTGGTGCGATGTCCGAGGCGCAAAAGCTCATCGGCGGCGCTGCGATAGCGCAGCTCCGGCTGGTCGCCGAGCGTGAACAGGGCTTCCTTGCAGCCTGCCGCCTGACCCGCCCGCGCGATGGCAAGGACTTCGTCGAGCGACAGATAGGCTCGCTCGTTCTTGCGCGGCGGATGGGCAAACGTGCAGTAGTGGCAAACGTCGCGGCAAAGCTTCGTCAGCGGAATAAAGACCTTGCGTGAATAGGAGACGATGGAGCCGTGGGCCGCATCGCGCCGCCGCGCGGCTGCGCGCAGCAACGGGCCAAGCTCGCAATTTACGAGCGCCAGCGCTTCCTCGCGGCTGAGGTTGCGGCCATGCACGAGATCGTCAGACAACATCGCGGGCCTCATCACCGCTGCGCCAGCGGTAGTCCGGTGATGCGAATGCCGGCGCCCTCGACCTTATAGCGCCGATTGATCCCGATGAGGACGGAGGTCAGCGCCTCCGCGGCGGCGGAATTGGCCAGCGGTCCGCCGTCGACGCCGCGCGTTCCCGCTGCATTAGCAAGCTCGATCACGACTGCACGCGCCGCTTGCTCGTCGCCGAACACGAGCACGTCGCAATCGACGGGGCCGCTGGAATGGAGCTTGGCTGCGCTGACATTGTGGAACGCGGCTTGGACGCGCGCCGTGCCCGCAAGCAACCGTTGCGCGATCAAGGCGGCGGATCCATCCGGCGGAAGCTTCACCACGGAGACTTTGGGAGGAACGAGCGGCACAACAGCGTCCACCACAATCTTGCCCGCCACCGCTGGCTTGATCTCATCGAGGATCGATTCGTGACTCGCGTAGGGGACTGCGATGATTACGACTTCCGCCGCAGCGGCGGCCGTGCGGTTGTCTTCCCCGGTGACAGTGGCAGAAGGAGCGTCGGCATTCATCTTTTCGGCGGCGGCCTGCGCTTTCTGCTTGGACCGCGAGCCGAGCACGACCGGATAGCCGGCCACCGCCCAACGTTTTGCCAGCGCCGAGCCCAACTCCCCGGTTCCGCCGATGACCGCGATGATGGGATGTGCCAGCAACGATCTCTCCCGCCCTCGCCTCTCCTAAGTGCTTCAAGCAAAACGACGGCGTGCTCCGGGCCTGCTTTAGCAGACTGTTGATTCCGCGCGCTAAGCTCGATCGACGCCGCACCAGTCGCAGATGCTCAGCGCGACGACCTTGATCGCAGTCAGGTAGTCGTTGATGGAAACGTACTCGTCGTTCGCGTGCATGACGGCGGTGGAGCCCGGCCCGAAGATCACGGTTGAGGTATCGGCATAGCGGTTGAGGAAGCGAGTGTCCGCCGCGCCCTGGCGGCCGCTAATCTCCGGATCGCGGCCGGTCACCTGTTTGTAATTTCGGCACACGGTTTGGACGATTGGGTGATCTCGCGGGATTTCCGAGGCCTGCGCGTCAAAGCCGACGAAGCGCACCCTGGGCGGGTTGTCCTTCATCCAAGGATCCGCGGCTGCCGCGCGTGCGACCTGCTCCACAAGGCTCTGCTTCACGCCTTCGTGGTCTTCTCCGGGAACTGTGCCGATGCTTCCTTTGAGCAGGCAGTTGACCGGGAACGCGCTCGGATAGTTGCCGGCCGAGAAGCTGCCGATGATGCACGGAAGGGTATCCATAGCATTTGGATAGAGCGGATGCGTCACGGTTGCCACGCGCTTGGCCTCGAGATCTGCCACCGCCTTGACGATCTTGTTACCCAGATCGATCCCGCTGATGCCTTCGTAGCGCTTTTGAATGCCGGCAGGCTTGCCGTGAATCTCGATCTCGAACCAGATGCGGCCGATGCAAGCCGGCTGGACCGCGAGATCGCTCGTCTCTCCGGAAATGCCGGCGTCGGCCTTGTAACCGCGGATGACCGTATCCAACGTGCCGTGGCCGCTGACCTCCTCGTCGACGACAACGTTGATGTAAACGTTGCCCTTGGTCCTGAGACCTGCGGACAGCATGGATTCCACCGCCATAATGTGGCTGGCGACACCGCTTTTCATGTCCGCGGAACCGCGCCCATAAATACGGCCGTTCTTTATGGTGGCGGACCATGGATCGTCGCTCCATCCCTCCCCGCCGCCCACCGGGATGACATCGGTATGCCCGTTCAAGAGCAAGGATCGTCCCCCGCCCGTGCCCTTTAATGTGGCGACGATGTTTGGGCGTCCTTTGTACCCTCGATCAACGGGCCGGTACGCAGAATGCTTCTTGAGCTCTTCCCAATCCGTTTCCCACATGTCGACATCGAGGCCGATCTTCGCCATGTAATCTGCAAGAAACGTCTGGATCTTGGCTTCGTCGCCAGTGACGCTGGGGATGGCAATCATCTGCTGCAGAAAAGAGATCGCTTTGTCGCGGCTATCGTCGATTTTTTTCAAAAGGGTCTCGGTGGCATTCGTGCTCATTGGCGATACCCACACATGCGGCCGCAGGAGCCGTCATTAAGCGGCGATTTTCACATCAGTCAATCCGCGCCCGGCTTCGCAAATGCCCGCGCCGTGCCGATGCCCGCAACGATGCGCTGCGGGGTGATCGGCGAAACCAGCAATTCCACGCCGAGCGGCCGTAGCGCATCGTTGACCGCATTGGCGATGGCTGCGGGCGGCGCTATGGCGCCGCCTTCCCCGATTCCTTTGACGCCGAACTCGGTATAAGGCGCCAGCGTCTCCATATGATCGATCACCGGGGCAGGGACCTCGGTCGCTGCGGGCAGCAGATAGTCCGCCAATGTCGAAGCGAGCGGCTGGCCCGAACGATCAAACGGCATTTCCTCGTAAAGCGCCGTGCCCACACCTTGCGCGAAGCCACCGTAAATTTGTCCGTCAACAATCATTGGATTGACCAGCTTGCCGCCGTCCTCGACGATGACGTAGCGCAGGATTTCCACCTCGCCGGTCTCCGGATCGACGGCCACCATGGCAGCATGCGTGGCATAGCTGAAGGTTCCGCTGTCGCGCCCGGGCTTGTATCCGATCGTCGTCTCGAGGCCTCGAGGATCGACATCGTCGGGCAGATATTGCGGGCGCAGGTACCAGGCGCGCGCGATCTCAGCCAAGCTGACCGCGCCCTGCGGGCCAAAAACCTGACCGGCGCGGACCGAGAGTTGTGCCGGCTCGGTCTGCAGCAGCCGCGCGCCGATGATTGCCGCCCGCTTGGCGATCTCGCGGCACGCTGCCGCTACGGCGCCACCGGCCATGACCATCGAGCGCGATCCCCAGGTGCCGGTCGAATAAGGGGTGAGTGCGGTATCACCGAGCACGACTTTGATCCTGCCGATGTCGATGCCGAGGATTTCATGGGCGACTTGCGCCAGCGTCGTTTCGAGCCCCTGGCCGTGCGAGTGCACGCCGACGCGCAGTTCCAGGCCACCGTCCGGCGTCAGCCGTGCGGATGCTTGTTCGTATCCCGGTACCATCGGGATGCCCCAGCCGTAATAGACCGAGGTGCCGTGCGCGGCCTGCTCGCAATAGGTCGCAAGGCCTAGCCCGACGAGACGTGCATGCGGCTGCGCGCGTTTCTGCCGGGTTCTGATGTCGGGAAGGTCGATCGCAGCCACCGCGCGACGCACGGATTGCGGATAATCGCCGCTGTCGAAGTGCTTGTTGGTGATGTTGTCGAATGGCATCTGCTCGGGTCGCACGAGATTCCTTTCTCGGACTTCGTGCGGCTCGATCCCAGCCTCACGCGCGATCGCGTCGAGCACGAGCTCGAGCGCGAAGCACACTCCCGTACGCGCCACGCCGCGATACGGCAGGATCGGGCATTTGTTCGTGGCAACCGAGAACGTGCGGCAGCGGTAGGCAGGAAAATCATAGGGGCCCTGATGCGGTAATGGTGCTCCCGGCAATTGGCTCCGGCAATGAGGTGTTCGCGGCGGTCCTCGATCCAGCGCACCGGATGGCCGCAATGCATGGCAAGCCAGCCGAGACAAATTTCCTCGGGCAACAGGATGCCTTTGTAGCCGAACCCCCCGCCGACGTCGGGCGCGATGATGCGGACCTGACCCTCTTCGAGGCCGAGACATTCCGATAGTCCAGTGCGCACGATGTGCGGCATCTGGCAGGCCGAGTACACCGTCAGTTGTTCGAGCCTCGTGTCCCAGAACGCAACAACCCCGCGCCCTTCGATCGGCGCCATGCATTGGCGCGCGGTGCGGATCTCGCGAGAGACTTTGATCGGGGCATCGAATGCCTTGCTGATGTCGACATCGATAAAAGTCTCGAGAAATACGTTGTCGCCCCAGTGCTCATGGACCAGCACGGTACTGCTCTTGCGCGCTTCCAGCATGTCGTAAACAGCCGGCAGTTCCTCGAGATCGAGCGTCACGGACGCAGCGAGATCCTCGGCTTGCGCCCGCGTCGGGCCGACGCACATCGCCGCAAGCTCGCCGACATGGCGCAGCTTGTCGGTGGCGAGCGGCGGCTGCTCGGAAACCTTAAAGCCGCGCAGGCCGGACACCGCGCGGATCGGCCTCACGCCGACGAGATCGGCCGCCGTGAACGTGCTGCTGCACTGAGCGGGCGGAATGGAAACACCGCGAATGCGCGCATGCGCTACGGGGCTGCGGAGAAAGGCGACGTCTTTCATTGCCGGCAGCTGGATATCGGCGACGAACTGCCCGCGACCGCGCAAGAGGCGATCGTCTTCCTTTCTGCCGAGGCGAGCTCCGATGCCTTGGGCCGAGGCGCGCGCTTCTCTCATCGGCGAAACCTGTCCAACAATCGCGCGAGGGCGCGCTTCATCCGGCCGACAATAACGACGGCGAGCAACGAGCCCGCTGCTAGCGCCCGCATCGACTGGTCCGCCGCGGGCGGCAAGCCAGCTAACTGCCGCTCGAGGTTTCGCGCGAACATATCGCTGATTCGAGCCGCCAAATCGCTGACGATCGCGCTGCGGCCGAATTGCGCCAAGGGGCCCAGCAGAAGAGCGCGCAGTGTGAAATCGATGCGCGTCGCCGCGCCGCCCTGCTCCGCGCTCAGCCGGTATTCGAGCTCGGCGCTCGCCCGCGAGGCGCCAAGCCGGTCCCTGCCCGCTCCCAGAATCACGCCGCGCTGCATGGACTCGTCGCGAATGACGCGAGCTTCGCCATTGAACGCGGCCGCAATCGGGCCGAGCTTGACCGCAAGCTGCCCCTGCAGCCGGTCGCCGTGCAAACCGCTCAGCGTAGCTCCGGGTAAGCAAGGCACCACGCGCTCGATCTCCCCGAGGAGTCTCCAGACCTCGGTTTGCGGCCGCGCGATGACGAAGGACTGCCGGATCTCGATATTCGGCTTCTTGCCGGCGAGGCCCAACTTCACTTCGCCATAGGTTCCAGGCGTGTCACCGCCCATCGGAACCGCCATCGAGACCGGCATGTCGCCGGCCGCCAGCCCAGCGTGGCCGGATCCCACCGGCCCCAACTTGCGCCGTTCGGATGGCGCGACGACGAAATGACCGGCGCGGTGTTCCTCCAGTACGCGGCGGACGGCACGCACGATCCCGACATATCCGGTGCAGCGGCAGAGATTGCCGCTGAGCTCGAGGCGGATGCGCCGCTCGTCGGCGTCGGGAAGACGCGTGACGATGTCGCGCGCGGTGATCAGCATGCCCGGCGTGCAGAAGCCGCACTGCAATCCATGCTCGGCGGTGAATGCCCGTCGCAATGCAACCATCACGGGATCATCCTCCAATCCTTCGATGGTCGTGATCTGCGCGCCTTCGCACAAGACAGCATAAGTAATGCAGGATCGGGCGGGCTGCCCATCGATCAGTAGCGTGCACGCACCGCAGGCGCCCTGCTCGCAGCGAAGATGCGTGCCGGTCAAGCCGAGCCGCTCACGCAGCAGGTCGGCGAGATTGAGACGCGGCTCGACGCTCTCGAGGGTAGAAACGCCGTTTACGGTGAGCTGGACCGATTGCATTAAGCCATCGCCTGAGCAGCCGCCCGTGCGAGGGCGGTGGCGTGAAGGCGACCGTTGAGCGGGAGTCCGGCGCCCTGGAGCAACTCGTTTGTCGCCCCCTCGTGAAGGCGCGCGGGGGTGCCCGGCTGCGGAACGGCTCCCAATAACCTGCGCGCGTCATCGATCACGATGGGCCGGCCCTGCGTCGCACCGATGACCGCTCGGAAGTGCTCGCGTTCGCGATCGAGCACGACTGCGCCACTCGCGAGCGCGAACTCCCCCGCCTTGCGGCATACCTTGTAATAGGCGCAGCGCGCGTTGCGGGATGGGAGGGGAATGCGGATGGCTTGCAGCAACTCTGCTGCTTCCAACGTCACTTCGAACGCACCGGCCACGAATTGTTCGAGCGGTACGCGCCGTGCCTGGTGGCCATCGGTGACAATGCACTCCGCCTTCAGTGCGCACAGGACCGGGGACCAATCCCCCGCGGGATCGGCATGGCAAATGCTGCCTCCGATCGTGCCGCGGTTGCGGACGGCACGATAGGCGATACCAGCGGCAACGGTCGCGAGAATCGGCAAACCATCGACACGCACACGCCCATCCTCGATATCCGAGGTGGTGATGCAGGCGCCGATGATAAGGCCGTCGGCGTCTTCTTCGATGCGGGTCAATTCAGGAATTGGGGTGATATCGACCAAGATGCTCGGTCGCACCAGGCGCAGGTTCAACATCGGGCCCAGTGACTGGCCGCCGGCAATAACCTTCGCGCTCCCTGAAGCCTGGCGCAGGATAGTTGCGACCTCGCCGAGGCTCCTTGCCCGGACAAATTCGAAACGGGCGGGCTTCATGGCGCTCCGCGCGAGCTCGACGCAGCCGCGATTGCGCTGAGGATTTGCTCGGGCGTGAGCGGCAAGTCGTGCACTTCGGCACCGAGCGGGCACAAAGCGTCGTTGACCGCGCAGACGATCGCGGCGGGCGGGCCCACCGCCCCGCCTTCGCCGATGCCTTTCATGCCGAACTCGGTATGGGGCGAGGGCGTCTCCATGTGTAGCACGCGAATGTCGGGGACTTCGCTTGCGCCAGGGACGAGATAATCGAGCATGGTCGACGCCAAGGGCTGGCCGTTTGCATCGAACGGGACCGCTTCCAACAAGCAGGTGCCGATCCCCTGTGCAGTCCCTCCGTGCACTTGCCCGTCGACGATCATCGGATTGACGAGCTTTCCGCCGTCTTCGACGACGACGTAGTCGAGAATCTCAACGAGGCCGGTGCCGGGATCGACCGCCACGAGCGCGGCATGGCTGGCATAACTGAACGTCCCCATGTCGCGCGCGGGGCGATAACCCGTGGTGACCTCCAGGCCGCCTTCCGCGAGGTCGGGAGGGAGGTTCTGTGGCTGCAGGTACCAGGCCCGCGCGACCTCGGCCAACGTCACGCTCGCGCCGCGCCCGACGACGCAGCCTTTCGCGACCCGCACGTCGGCGGGATCGGCCTGCAACAACCACGCGCCGATCCGGCTTGCCCGCTTGGCCAGCATGCGCGAGGCCTGCGCGACCGCCCCGCCCGCCATCACCATCGAGCGGGAGGCCCATGTTCCCGTCGAGAAGGGAATGTAGAGCGTATCACCCTGCAGCACCTTGATGCGATCAAGCTCGATGCCGAGGATCTCGTGCGCCACCTGGGCCAATGTCGTCTCATGCCCCTGACCGTGCGAGTGCGTGCCGACGCGGATCTCGACCTCCCCGTCCGCGGTGAGCCGCGCGCTCGCTTGTTCGTATCCCGGCACCACCGGACGGCCCCAATCGGCCAGCACCGCAGTTCCCATCGCGCCCTGCTCGCAAAAGATAGAAAAACCGACGCCGAGGAGCCGTCCGTCGCTTTCCCCGCTGCGCTGCCGGTCGCGAATTGCTGCTAGGCCGATGGCGGCAACGGCGCGGCGCAAGGACTCGGGATAATCGCCGCCGTCGAATTGCTTTTTGGTCACGTTCTCAAACGGCATCTGCTCAGGCCGCACCAGATTTCTCAGCCGCACCTCGTATGGTTCGATGCCGGCTTGCCGGGCGATCGCATCCATGATGACTTCGATGGCAAGGCACACGCCCGAGCGCGCTACCCCGCGATACGGCAAAATCGGGCACTTGTTGGTCGCGACCGCGGCAGCGCGACAGCGGTAGAGACTGAAATCGTAAGGTCCCGGCAGCAAGCTCGCGACCTGTGCGGCTTCCAGCGCAGACGAAGTGGGATAAACCGAGTACGCCCCGGCATCTACCGCGGCGACGCAATCGAGCGCCAGCAGTCGTCCATTGCGATCGGCGTAGCCGGTGATGCGATAGTGGTGCTCGCGGCAATTTGCGCTCGCACTCAAATGCTCGCGGCAGTCTTCCAGCCAACGCACCGGCATTCCAAGGCGGATGGCGAGCCAGGCCAGCGCGACCTCTTCGCGGCAGAGCAGACCCTTGTAGCCGAAACCGCCGCCGACATCGGGGGAAATCACGCGAACAGAGCCGTCGCCGAGGCCCAGGCATTCGGCTACGCCGCGCTGCACGACATGCGGCATTTGCGTCGCCGTGATCAGCGTGAGAAAACGCAGCCGCGCATGCCATTGCGCGACAACGCCGCGACCCTCCATCGGAAACATGCACTGTCGCGCTGTGCGGATCTCGCGTGTGACCTTGATGTCGGCGGCGTCAGCCACTCGCTCAATCGCGCCATCCTGGGAAAATTCGACAAAGACGTTGTCGCCCCACTCCTCGTGCACTAGCGGCGCGTCGGCTTGGCGCGCGGCCAGCATGTCGACGACAGGTTCCAACTCTTCGTAATCGACGGCGATAGTCTCGGCGATGTCCTCGGCTTGCGCCCGCGAGGGCGCAACGCACATGGCCACGAGCTCGCCCACATAGCGGACTTTGCCTTTAGCCAGAATTGGTTCCGACGAATGCTTGAATCCACTGAGCGCGGTTGACGCTCGGATAGGCTTGACGTTGCACAGGTCTGCCGCGGTGAAGACGGCGGCCTTATGCTCGTCGGGAACGGACACGTTGCGAATGCGGCCGTGTGCCAGAGTGCTTCGCACGAACGCGACTTCGCGCGCCCCGGTCAGGCGGAAATCAGCGACATACTGGCCGCGCCCGCGCAGAAACCGGTCGTCCTCTTTGCGCAGAACGGAAGCCCCGACCCCTTGGTCAGACATGCCTAAACTCTGCTTGCGGTTAGGAACGGGTATGATAGCACGATGGCGAGGTCTCCGCGCCAACTCGGCATAGAAATTGCTCCGACTTGCATGGAAATTGTTCGGCGTGCGCGGTTTCGAAACCAATGAGTGCCGACGGCGGGATTCATGAGAGCGGTGCAATGCGATCGGCAGCCGCCTTGCCGGCGCCCCACCTCGCCCCTCGCCGCGGCAATAGCGGTCCCATTGTGCGCATCGCAGCTCTGCAAAAGACGTTCGGCGACATCGAGGCGATCCGCCACCTCTCGTTCGAGGTCGCCGACGGGGAGTTTCTCGGCGTGTTGGGTCCGAGCGGTTGCGGCAAAAGCACGTTGCTCATGATGATTGCCGGGCTGATCGGACCCAGCGCCGGCGAAATCCGAATCAAAGACGCGAGGGTCACAGGACCTCGGCGCGAGGTCGGCGTGGTTTTCCAGAGCCCGGTTCTGCTCCCTTGGCGCACGGTGCTGCAAAACGTGCTGTTTCCAATCGAGCTGCTGAAGCTGCCGCGGCCGCAATACCGACGACGCGCGATGGACCTGCTGCGCATGGCAAAAATCGACGACTTTGCCGCCGTGTTACCACGTCAGCTGTCGGGAGGCATGCGCCAGCGCGTCGCGATCTGCCGGGCACTTGTGCACGACCCCAGCATCCTGCTGATGGACGAGCCATTCAGCGCTTTGGACGCGATCACGCGAGACGAAATGGCGGTCGAGCTGCAACGCATTTGGCAGGTCAACCGAAAGACGGTGATCTTCGTCACCCACAGCATCCGCGAAGCGGCATTCCTCTCCGATCGCGTCGTAGTGATGGGCCGTCGCCCTGCGACTGTGATCGACGAGCTCGCAATCGATCTTCCGCGGCCGCGGGCCATTGCGGTGACCGAGGATGAGACGTTCAATCGCTTGGTTCGCCACCTCCGCAAGGCGATCGAGGCCAGCCATGCGCAATAGGATTGGCAAGCGCGCGGCCTCGATTGCCTGGCCGATCCTGGTCACGGCGCTCCTCCTTTTGGCCTGGGAGATCAGCGTTCGGACGATGGGCATCCGCAGCATCATATTGCCACCGCCGTCCGCGGTGTTCGAGGCGATGGCAGAGCGCCATGACCTCCTGCTGGCGCATCTGTGGCCTTCGCTTTATCTCACAATGCTCGGGTTTGGACTTTCCGTCGTCGGCGGCATTATCGTCGCGGTCTTGATCACGTATTCCGCCATTATCCGAAAAGGCTTCTACCCGGTGATCGTCGTCTCACAGGTCATCCCGAAAATTTCCATCGCCCCTTTGTTCATCGTGTGGTTCGGGACCGGCACCATGTCTAGTCTGCTGCTGGCGTTCCTGATCGCGTTCTTTCCCATGACGATCAACGCGGCGATGGGTTTCGAATCGGTTGACGAGGATATCCATCGTATGGCGCGCACCTTCATGGGCTCCTCTTGGCAGATTTTCTGGAAGATACGCATGCCCAATGCCCTGCCCTATATCTTCGCTGGAATGAAGATTTCCATTACGCTTGCCATCATCGGTGTCATCGTGTCGGAGTTCGTCGCGTCTCAGGAAGGCATCGGCTATCTGATCAAGCTCGCCGGCGGGCTTTTGGACACCCCGCTGATGTTAGCGGCGATCACCTGGCTGAGCATAAGCGGGCTCGCGCTTTACGCGATCATAGCCGGCGTGGAAAGTTGGGCCGTATACTGGCAACCGCCCACCGAAGCCGTCGGCGCCGGAGGAGGAGGATGATCCGCCGGAGCAGATCGCCTGTGCGCAAGATCAAGCCACATTGAGCCCCGCAGGCCGATCGTGAAACCCCGATCCCGATCAGTTAGCAATCCCACAGAGGAGTGACTGCAATGAAATTCCACCGCCGTTCTTTCCTGAAGGCCACCGCAGGCGCCGTCGCCTCGACCAGCTTCGGGATCGGCGCACCCGCAGTCGCGCGCGCCGCAACCCCCGTCAAGATGACGTTGCCCTGGCTGCCGCTCGGAACGTTCAGCTATGCCTTCGTCGCGAACAAGATGGGCTTTTGGGAGAAGCGCGGGCTCGAGGTAAGCATCGACCGCGGCTTCGGCTCCGGCCGGGTTTGCGTCCCGGTCGATCAGGGCCAGTATGATTTCGGCGTCCTCGATCTCGCGGTGATGATGAACTGCGCAGCGCGGGGGCTCGACCTCGTCGCCATCGCAGGCATCTGGCCGCGCTCTCCGGTCGGGATTTTTTCGCTCAAGGAATACGGCATCAGCAAGCCACGAGACCTCGAGGGTCAGACCGTCGCCTTTGACGTTGGCAGTGGCGATTTCCAACTCTGGCCGGCTTTCATCAAGGCAACGGGAATCGACGATAAGAAGGTAAACAAGGTGACCATGGACGCAGCCGCGCTGATCAAGGCCTTGGTGGAGAAGCAGGTCAAAGCGGAAGGAAATTTCTTCGGCAGTATCGCGCCGAGCCTGTGGGCGCAGGGCCTCGAGATCAACAGCATGCTGTACGAGGACTACGGAGTGAAGATGTTCAGCAACGTCGTCGCCTGCAAACGCGCCACAATCGAGAGGAAGCCGGATCTGTGCGAAGCTTTCGTCGGCGGCCTGATGGAGGGACTCAAATACGTCTATTTGAATCCGGAAAAATCAGTCGCGCTCCATCTCGAGAGCGTGAAAGAGTTTCAAGGGGGCAGCGTCGCCAATCAGAAGGTGATTGAGTACGGGCAGGCGGTGAGCACCGCGCTCGGCGTCGTCCCGGCGGTGCGACAACATGGGCTGGGCTACATGGATCCCGATCTTGTCGCCACAACGGCAAAAACGGTCGAGACCTATATGGGGGTCACCAACGCCCCGCCGACGCAAACGCTATTCACGAACAAATTCGTCGGCGCGGTAAAGCTGACCGAGCCGGAATGGGCCGAGGTTGAAAAGCGATCAGAGAAATACCTACCGCGCAAGAGCACGTAGCCCCAGCTCTCGTATCGAGCCCGCCGCGACGGCTCGGGCAATCGCCGCGCTCGTGCGTCAGCGCCGCGACACCAAGAAGGTTTCCCTGCGCCAGTCGCTCGCCCGATCAAACCTTGACGCCGGCCGCAGCTAAGAGCGAGCGCGCCCGCGCCCGCTGCTCATCCGAGATCGTCAGCCGCTCGGCAAAGTCGCGGCCGGCCGGACGCGTGGCATCGATGCCCATTTTGGTCAGCGTGAAATGCTCCGGGTCCGAGGTCGGATCGAGAATTGCCCCCTTCGCCCCAGGGATGAAGACAATATCCTTCTCTGCCCGCATGCGCGTGGCGAGGGCCCACATCACGTCATTGATGTTGAAGATATCGACGTCATCGTCCACGACGATCACGTATTTCGTGTACTGCTCGGTGCCGAGCGTGGCCATGATCGCCATTTGCGGCTCACCTTCGGCGATCTTCTTCATCGAAATGAAGGCCATGAAAGCGCCGCACGTGGTGTGCGGCACGTGCACCGCCCGCACGTTGGGCAGATTGCGGCGCAGCGCGTTGAGGATCTCGCCTTCCCGGGTGATGCAGGAAACCAAGATGTGATCCCGCGACATCCCCGAGGTGACGCTGTGAAACATGGCGTCGCGTCGCATGCGAATCCGATGCGCGACGAACACATTCTGAGTGCTGCGATATGAGGCGTAGCCGGTGAACTCGCTGAACGGACCTTCCGGCTCGTGCACATTGGGCAGGATTTCGCCCTCGATGATGATCTCCGCGCCGGCGGGAACTTCGAGATCGGCGGTCCCGCAGCGGGCGAGCCGATAGGGTTCACCGAACAAGCCGCCGATGATCTCGAATTTTCGCACATGCGGCGGATAGGCGTAGACCATCGAGCCCATGTAATGCAGCGGGTGGGTGCCGAGCGCAACGGCGGCAGGTAGCGCTTGCCCTCGCTCCTCGGCACGGCGATGAAATTCGTAAAGGCGACGGCGCGAGTGCAACGACACGCCGAGCCGGTTCTTGCCCCTGAGCATGAGGCGGTGGAACCCGGTCGTGTCGATGCCGGTCACCGGATCGCGCGCCACAATCTGACCGGCCGTGATGTAGGGGGCGGCATCGACCACAAATTGCAGCGGGATTGGCAACTTGGTCAGGTCGACGTCATCGCCTTCGAGCACCACGTCTTCCCATGCGCCGCGCCCGACGACTTCGCAGGGAATGTATTTTTGGCAGCGCTCGCGGAATGCGGTTGGCAGATCGGCGGGTTCTACGCCGAGACACGCGGCCAACAGCTTGCGATTGCCGGCAACATTCGTGACCAGCTGCATACCGCTGCCGCGCACGTTCTCGAATACGACAACCGGGCTCTTGCCGGCGTGATCGAGCTCGAACACCAATGCCGTGGCATCGAAACGCAGCTCGATCGGCTCACGAACGCGCAGCAATTCGTCGGGAAATTCGGTCTCGACCAGCCGCAAGAAACCGCGCAGACTTTGAGCATCGCCGTCGATATTTCGTTGCACCAATATCCCCTGCTCGGCCCGCGAACTTGTTCATCGTATACGGGCGTTGCCTCGACGGGAAGCTTGCGAACACAATCGAGCACCGCGCCCGAAGATTGGACTTGAATGGATCGGCCAATTGCGCTTGAAGGCGGTTGAACTTCGAGGGAAATCTCCATGCAACCTTCGCGCCTTCTGCCCGTGGCCGCAGCCGTCGTCGCACTCCTTGGCGCGCCGGCGATGGCTTCGGAGCAAGCCTATCCAACCCGACCCATCCAAGTGATCGTTCCTTTCGCGGGCGGGAGCGCCAGCGATGTGGTCATGCGCATTCTCCTCGACCGGATGGCGAAGTCGATCGGTCAGCCCTTCATCGTCGACAACCGCCCGGGCGCCGGCGGCAATATCGGCACCAACGCAGGAACGAAGGCGTCCCCCGACGGCTACACGCTGGTGATGGGCTCGACCGGTCCGATGGCCGCCAACAGGACGCTCTACCACGATCTCGGCTATGACCCCGAGAAGGATCTGGAGCCGATCTCGCTATTCGCGCACTTCCCGATTCTCATCGTGGTGAGCTCGAAGCTGCCGGTCAAATCGCTGACTGAATTCGTGGATTATGCGAAGGCGCGACCGAAACAGCTCAATTACGGCTCGGTCGGTATCGGAAGCTCGCAACATCTCTCAGGTGTCTATTTCGAGCAGGTCACGGGACTGGAGCTCACCCACGTGCCCTACCGCAACATTGCGCAATATGTGCCGGACTTGATTGCAGGCTCGGTCCCGTTAGGATTCCAGTGGCTTCCAAACGTCAGCGCGCCGCTGCAGGGCGGTGAGGCAAGAGCCCTCGCGGTCGCGGCGAGCAAGCGTATGACTGCACTCCCCGACGTTGCAACGGCCGCCGAAGCCGGGATCAACAACTATGAGGCGTCGGGATGGCTCGCACTATTGGCGCCGCACGGGACCCCGAAAGCGATCGTCGCCAAGCTCAATCAGGAGTTGGTCGCGGCTGTCAATGATCCGCAGGTCGCCCACAAAATCGTCGAGCAAGGCGCGGAAGGCACCTCGACGACACCCGAGGGACTCGCCAAGTTCATCGCCTCCGAATCGGTCAAATGGCGCAACATCATTAACAAGGCCGGCATCCCTCCGATTCAATAACACCTACGACAGGGAGCACTCGGGGTGGACCGCAAAAAGTTCCAGACGTTATACGACGATTTGACCCCGGATCAGCTTTTACAGCTTGAAGATCTCGTGAAGAATTTCATTTCGAACGTTAAGGCGGCCAACATCGAACCGCTGGAAACGATGTTGCAAATGATGGGGCATGGAAGTCACGCAAGCAACACCAAGTCTCCTAGGGAACATCCTCTGCAAAATGAGGATGGTGATTCTGGTACCTGCCAAGGTGATCCTTCTTCTTGATTAACGCGGGCGGTCATTAACGCGAAGCAGCGTTAGCGGCAATGGACCGGAAGCGATGACTTCAATATTGATGGACCTCGCCGTCGAGCTTGAGCGGAAACTCGGGCTATCAAGAGCGCGAGCTATTTCGATAGCACATTCACAGCTTCTCGAAATGCGCCGGGAGCGGCTCCCTTCCAATCATTCAATCTCTGGCGAGCTTGACGACACAACAGCGCGCAACGATTTGGTCCAATTCCTCGATCGGCTGGGTGGCTATCCAAGCGGACATTATCGCGGACGGGGCATTGTTCTTTGTGCCGGCGGCACACGGTACTTCCGATATGCATGGGTCTGCATCAACATGCTTCGCCGCATGGGCTGCCGTCTGCCGATCGAAATGTGGCATTTCGGCCATTACGAGCTGGATGAGTTCATGACTGAATTGGTTAGACCTCTCGATGTCACGACGGTAGACGCTTTGCGGGTTAGAAAACGTCATCCAATTCGTCTGCTTCTAAGCTACGCGATCAAACCCTACGCCTTGCTCCATTCATCCTTTGAAGAGGTCCTGCTACTCGATGCTGACAATGTGCCCCTGATCAATGTGGAGACACTGTTTGACGAACCGGGATTCCGCGGCAGCGGATCCTTGTTCTGGCCCGACGAGGCACCCATTTCAGCCAGCAATCCAATCTGGAGAATATGCAATCTGCCTTATCGAGAGGAACCAGCGTTCGAGAGTGGACAGATGGTGATCGCAAAGCCAGCGTCATGGCGCGCGCTAAATCTTACCATGCACATGAATGCGCACAGCGATTATTTCTATCAATATCTGCAGGGAGACAAAGACTGCTTTCAAATTGCTTGGCGCGTTGCGTGTGCACCATATTCCCTGATTCCATATCCAATGAAGCGGCTTGCGGGGGCGATGTGCCAACACAATTCATACGGCAGACTGGTCTTCCAGCATCGCAACGACGCGAAATGGGATCGAGATAATCAACGTATTCCCGGCTTTGTTCATGAGGACGAATGCTTGGCACTGCTCGACGAATTGGATAGGCGCTGGGATGGCCGGATCGCGACGCATGAGTGAGGCAGCATGACGTCAAGCGTTCATCCACCATACGCTTACTTTCCCGACCAATGGACGAATTGGCGCTCGACGAGCAGGAACATGAGGTTGAGGCCGTAGCCCAGCCCACCGGCGGCAAAGATCGCCGCGTACATGTCGGGCATAGCGAAGAGCTGCTGCGCCTCGAATACGCGCTGGCCGAGCCCATCGGTCGAGCCGATGAACATTTCCGCCACCACGACAATCACCAGCGCCAGCGAGACGCCGTTGCGCAAGCCGACGAAGGTCTGCGGCAAAGACTCAAGCAGCATCACGTCGGTAAGAACGCGAAGCCGCGATGCGCCCATCACCTTGGCGGCAAGGAGCCGCGTCTTGCGGGCGTTCATGACGCCATAGGCGACGTTGAACAGAATGACCAGCGCCGCGCCGAACGCGGCGACCGAAACTTTGGTTTTGTCGCCGACCCCGAACAGCACCAGGAACAAGGGGAACATGGCCGAGGCGGGGGTGGAGCGGAAGAAATCGACCACGAATTCGACCGAGCGATAAACCCGCTCCGAGGAGCCGAGCGCAATGCCGAGCGGAATGGCGATCGCGGCGGCGATCAGGGTGGCAAGGATGGTGCGCTCGAGCGTGCGCATGAAGTCAAAGCCGAGCCGACCGCCTGCTATGCCGTTCCACAGCGCACGGAGAGTATCGACCGGCGATGGCAGCAAAACCGGATCCACGATCTGATACCACACGGCCAAATACCAGACGGCGACGAGGCCGAGGACGCCGATGATCGGCAGATAAGGATCCAAACGGATCGGCTTCATCCTTTGCGGACCTCCCGCTGGAAAACCTCGAGGCAGTGCGCCTTGACCCGCACGAAATCGTGCTGCGAGAGCGTTGCATCGCTGCGCGGCCGCGCAGCGTCGTAGCGCACGTAGTCGGCAATGGATGCAGGACGGCGCGAGAGCAGGAGAATGCGATCCGCGAGGTAAACTGCCTCCTCGAGGTCATGCGAGACGAGCACCGTGGTCGTGCCGGTCTCAACGAAGATGCGCTGGAGCTGATCGCGCATGAACAGCGTCATCTCGTAATCGAGGGCCGAGAACGGCTCGTCCAGAAATAGGATTTGCGGTTCGACGACGAGCGCCCGCATGACCGAGACCAGCTGCTGCTGTCCGCCGGACAATTCATAGGGATAGCGGTTGAGATCGATCTTGACACCGAGGCTTGCCACCATCCGCTGCGTGCGCGTGCGGCGTTCGGCTTTCGGCAGCTTCATCAGCTTGAGCGGATAATCGATGTTGTCGATGGCGCGCAGCCAAGGAAACAGCGCCTCGCGATAATTTTGGAAGACGTAACCGAACTTGGTGTCGCGCAGGGGCTTGCCGTCGAACAGGATCTCTCCGGCGTCGATCGGAATTAAGCCGGTGATCATGTTGATCAGGGTGCTCTTGCCGCAGCCATTCGGACCGAAGATCGACACGAGCTTTCCGCGTGGGATGTCGAGGTCGAAACGGTCGTAGACGACCGCATCGGGAAAGCGCTTGGTCAGGCCGCGGACAGTGACCGCGGGTACCTCGCCGGCGTTGCCCGTTGGGACTCGAGCCTCCTGCGCTCGCACCGACGGGCTTTCTCGCCCCATGCGCTTCGATCCTCAGAACGTCTGCAGATATTTGATGACGTCCACCTTCTCGGCGAGCGTGCCGGTTTCAACCGAGAAGTCGATGAACTTCTGATAGTCGGCCTTATCCTTTGCGGTGAGATCCTTGGCCATGAAGTAGCGGATCATGGGCACCGTATCGACGACGTCGTCCGGCGTGAACGTATTCTTGAGGAGGTGCTTGCGCGCTTCTTGTGGGTTGGAATTGATGAGCTCGACCGCCTTGGCCCAACCTGCGGCAAAGCGCTTGGCGACGTCCGGCCGGGCCTTGATGAAGTCGCTGGTGAGCGCGCAGCCGCCGACGAACGCGTTGGCATCGGGATCACCCAGCACGTAACGGGCAATGACACCGGCCTCGATGGTAGTGGCGATCCCCAGTTTGCGCATCGTGGAGGCGTTGGGCTCGAGCGTGTAGCCAGCATCGAAGGTGCCCGCCTGCATCACGTTGACATGCTGGCCCATGTCGAGCTGATCGATGGTGTAGTCGCCCTCCTTCAATCCGACCGCCGCCAGCGCCGCCTTCGCCATGGTCACGTTGGCCGGTCCAGGCGCTGACATGATCTTGGCGCCTTTGAGCTCCTTGAGCGAGGTCGCCGGGAAGCCTTTGCGAACGACGAACTGCTCCATCTGATAAGTGCGGTTCTGGCTGTTCACCGAAATGTACATGGCGACCCCAGGCTTTTTGATGTTGGCGTTCATGCCTTCGATCGTCACCAGCACAGCAGAAGCGTCGATCTGGTTGGTGATCATGGCCGCGACATTCGGCGGGCCGCCGATCAGTCGCACCATTTCCGGCTCGATGTTCTGCTCCTTGAAGAAGCCGCGCTCGACCGCAACGAAATAAGGGAGCGAGGAGCTGACCGGGAACACGCCGACCTTGACCTTGTCCTGCGCCGCCGCGGCCGTAGCGAGGGTCACCATCGCGGTGAGCGCGCACACCAGGTGTAGCGCATACCTGTTCATCGTAACGCCTCCATGTCTTCGCGGACCCACTGCCGCAACCAACCAAGCCTCGTGCCGCCCGGCCTAATCCCCCGCATCGATGATGGCAATAACGGGCCCGCCGCCCGGCGGGCCCTGATGCATCGCATCGACCGACACGAACACCGCCGGATCGCCGAGCGCCGCCGCCGCCACGCCGCCTACGGCGGCCTTGGCATGGCGGTGGTGGTGCACGTCGGAATCGTCGAGCATGATCTGCCGGCGTCCGCGCAACGTGCCGCGACGGTCCGCCTCGCATTTGATGAAGCAATTGACGACACGGCCGTCGAGATCCTCGGCGCGCGGCCGCGCCGGCAGATTAAGGCCTGCGTCGCGGATAGCGCCGTAGATGCCGTCGAGATCGAGGGCGTCGCGCATCAGCGCATGCCCGATGCGGTAGCGGCCGCCCGCCCCCGCCTTGTTGCCGAGCAGCACGACTTGAGCCTGGGTGAGCTCGACGCCCGAGGAGCACGAGGCGACGCAAGAGTAAAGGTCCAGATCCTTGCAGATTTGCTCGGCGCGCGGGGGCTTAATCTCGCCGAGCGCAACCGCGATGCCGAGCGCGGCCGTACCGTTCGACACACCCATTGAGTCGTGCACCTCGCAGGCGACGTCATGCCCGCGCGATTGCGCCTCGCGAACGGAATCGATGGTGAGCAGCGGGGTCTTGGTCTGGACGTAGTGCACGTCGCTGGGATCATCGATGCCAGCATCGCGCATCGCGGCTTGAACCGCGTGCGCGACCTTCTCGACCATCGCCGGCCGGCCGATATCCTCGGGCAAGAGCTCCGCGCTCAGTGCAGTTCCGATCGCCAAGCGCGATTTCGAGGCGGGGCCGGTCCTCACGTTGCGGGCGAACACCGTCGCGTGCGGGGTGATGACGCCGTCGCAGCCGCCCGACCACACCATGGGGATCGCGGCGATCTCCGCGTCGCTGCGCTTACCGTGCCTTTGCAACGCCCGGCGAAAGGCTTGGTCGGCCAGAATTCGCGTGAAGTCGTTCACGCCGCCATTGCCTTCGGTCTTGCCGATGACGGCGATGACCTCGTCCGCGGCGAACTGGCCGCGGGCGATGCAGGTCTCGAGACCCGACGCGTCCTGAACCGTCTTGAGTTCGACCTTTGCGACCTCGATCGCCATGGTGAGGTTACATCGCCTTCATGCGCGGCGCGCATTGTCCTCGCATCATCTGCTCATATCCAGGTCCGCGGTCGATCATCGGCCGCGGCGCGGCACGTCGCGCGCGCAGATCGGCGCGCAGCTTGGCCGTTGCCGCGGCATCGACATCGTAGCCGTCCAAATCCGCACGAGCCTGAAGAACGACACCATAATGGGCCTCCGCCGCCGGAGGCGATACGCGGCCCTCTGTCACATCGCGCGCCACCAGTTCTACCTCGCGCTCGAGTGGATCGCCCCAGCCGCCGCCGCCAGTCGTGACCACGCGCACCACCTGCCCCGCTAGCACGGGCTCACCATCGACGAGGCCGCCGAGGTCGCGCGGGGTGCCTTCGAGATCGACCGTGACACAAAAGGGTTGTCCGGCTGCCCCGCCGTTGACGCCATAGCAGCCGAGCCGCACCCGGTCGGCGGTGACGATGGTGCGGCAATCCACCAGCGCGCGATAGTGCTTTTCGTAGCCAAGGCCGCCGCGCCGCTTGCCGGCGCCGCCGGAGTCTGTGCGCAGCGCCAGCTTCTCGACCAACAGCGGAAACCGCGTCTCCGTGAATTCGGCGGGCTGGTTGCGCGAGTCGGGCACGATGTGGATGGCGTCGCTTCCATCGGCGTAACAGCGACCGCCAGAGCCGCCGCCCAGCACCTCGCGGGAGAGGAACGGCTTCCCGTCATTATCCTGACCGAAGAAGCCGGTGTAACGAATAGTCTCCTGGTCCGCCGGCATGCGGCCTTCGACTGCCTGCGCCACGACGCCCGCCAACAGTCCGAGGCAGCGCAGCAGCACGAACGAGCGCGCATTGGTGGCGGCCGGCCATCGCGGCGTAATCAGCGTGCCCTTGGGCGGGAAGACGACGTCAAAAACCTCGCACACGCCTTCGTTGACATGGATCTCGGCGGCGCGCTCGGGCGTGTCGGCGAGATTACGCAGAATGGGGGCGATCCATTTGATGAGAAAGGCGCCACCGGCATAGTCCGCCGGCCAATTGATTGGACCGTTCGACTGCGGATCGGTACCGGTGAAGTCGAGCGTGATGCGCTCGCCCCGCTTGATCATCTTCAGCGCGATTTTGTGCAGCTTTGGATCGCTGACACCATCGTGCTCGACATAATCTTCCCAGCAATATTCGCCGTCGGCAATCTTCGGCAGCAGCTCCTTGCGATAGATGTCGCGGCATTTGTCGAGAATGGCCTGGAAGCAGCGTTCCACCGCCTCGCGTCCGAAGCGGGCAAACAGTCCTTCCATGCGCTGCGCGCCCATCACGCAAGCCTGCACCTCGCTGTCCAGATCGGCGGCTAGCATTTCGGGAACGCGCGAGTTGCGCTTGACGATGGTGAACACCGCGTCGTTGCGCACGCCTGCGCTATAAAGCTTGATCGGCGGGATTAAGAGCCCCTCCTCGAAGACCGTGCGCGCCGTGCCCGGCATCGAGCCGGGAACACGCCCGCCGATATCATCATGGTGGCCGAAGGCCTGGATATAGGCCACCACCTCTCCCTCGTGGAATACCGGCACGGTGCTACAGAGATCGGGCAGATGGCCGATGCTGCCTTCCGTGAGATAGGTGTCGTTCATCAGAAACACGTCGCCCGAGCGCATGGTCGCGGGCGGAAAGTCGCGCACCACCGCGTTCGGCATAGCCGAATAGGATCGCCCCGTGAGCTTGCGGCAGTGGCGATCGAACAGGCCGACCCGGTAGTCATGCGCCTCGCGAATCATCGGACTGCGCGCAGTGCGCTCGATGGCGTATTCGATCTCCGCCTCGATGGAATTCAACGTGCCCTCGACGATTTGCAGAACGATGGGGTCGACATCGGATGCCGCCGCCGCAAAATTCGCCGTCGTACGATTCATTGCACGGCCTCCGCTCGAGCGGAACGGACGATCAGGATGCCGTGCGGATCGACTTCAAGTTTCTGGCCGGGAAAAACGACGGTGGTCGAGCCGAACTCCTCCACCACCGCCGGGCCCTCGAGCCGGAATGCCGGCGGCAGTACCGCGCGGTCGTAGATGTGGGTCTCGCGGAATACACCGTCGAAATAGACCGGCCGCACGGACTTGTGCGTCGGTCGGCCGCGCACGCTGAGCTTTGGCACCCGCGGTCGCTCGATCAGGCCAAAGCCGGAGACGCAGAAATTGACCAGTTCGATTTTCTGCTCCCCGGCATAATTGTAGCCGAACGTGCGCAGATGCGCCGCGTGGAATGCGTCGATGAGCGCTGCCAGGAACGCGGCGTCGACCGCACCGGCAAGCGCGGCGACTCGCACCTCCATCGATTGGCCGGCATAGCGGATATCAGCTTCGCGTGCGACGCGGATCCGCACGGGATCAATGCCGTCGCGTTCGAGACTGTTCACGGCATCGCGTTCCAACGATGCGTAGAGCATGGCCACTGTCGCGAGATCGATCGCGTCCTCGTGCATCACCTTGGTGATGATGCGATCGGTTCGCCAATCGACCGCAAGCAGCCCGAAGGCGGACAGATTGCCGGGATCGCGCGGAATGATGCATGCCTTCATCCCGAGCAGCTCCATGACCGCTGGCGATTGCGCCGGACCGGCGCCGCCGAAGGCGAGCAACGCGAAGGCGCGCGGGTCGATGCCGCGCTGGATCGTCATCTGGCGAATTGCGTTGGCTTGATTCCAGTTGGCGATCTCGATGATGCCATGGGCGAGCTGCTCCACGGTCATCGCGCCGGGAAGCCGCGAGGCCAAGGCGGCGAGCCCTGCGCGAGAACGCGAGACGTCGAGCGCGACGCCCCCGCCGATGAGCGCGCAAGGAATGCGTCCGAGGACGAGGTTCGCATCGGTGATGGCGGGCTCGGCGCCGCCGTTCGGATAGCACATGGGTCCGGGCTCGGCGCCCGCGCTTTTCGGCCCGACCTTGAGGTGCCCTTCGCGGCTGATCCACGCGATTGATCCGCCGCCGGTGCCGATGGTTCTGATGTCGATCATCGGGATGCGCACGGGAAATGCGCCCACCGTCCCGCCATTGGTGACCTGCGGCTTGCCGCTTTCGATCAGGCAGAGATCGGTCGAGGTGCCGCCCGCGTCGAGCGCCACGACGTTGGGAAAGCCGGCGATCTCCGCGACCACGGCGCTCGCGAGCGCGCCGGCCGCGGGGCCCGACAGCGCCGTCGTGATCGGTTTGTGCAAGACCTGCTCCGCGCTGGCGACGCCGCCGCTCGATTGCATCACGAGGAACGGCTTGTCCCGCAAGGAGGCGCCGAGCTCGTCGTGCACGCGATCGAGATAACGTTCCATGTGCGGCTTGATGAACGCATCCACCAAGGTCGTGACTGCGCGTTCGTACTCGCGATATTCCGGTAGCACTACGCAGGACAGCGACAGCATGCAGTCGGGATGCTCCTGTGCGAATATCTCCGCAACTCGCTGCTCGTGGGTGGGATTGGCATAGGAGTGCATGAGGCAGATGCCGACCGCACGCACACCGTGGCCGCGGAAGAAATGCGCAGCCGCCCGCGCGCTCGCTTCGTCCAGCGGCCGGATCTCCTCACCGCGAAAGTTCAACCGCCCAGCGACTTCTCGCACCAAATGGAGCGGCACAATGCGCTCCGGCTTCACCCAGAAATAGGAGTTGCCGTAGCCTTCGGGCACAGACTGACGGGCGATCTCGAGGAGGTGGCGGAAGCCCGCAGTGACAACGAGGCCAAGGCCGCTGATTGGGCCCTGCAGCAGCGCGTTTGTAGCGACGGTGGTGCCGTGGGCGAGGCCGGCGACCTCGGCCACTGGCTCTCCTGTCGCCTGGAGGATCTGGCGCACGCCGCGAACGAGACCGATGGCCGGATTGGCTGGCGTGCTCGCAACCTTGGTGACGCGCATGGCGCCCGAGCGGCTGTCGACGCAGACGACGTCGGTGAAGGTGCCGCCGGTATCGATGCCGATGCGCAAACGAGGCTCGTGAGGCGCCGGTGACATGCCGAGCTAGCTCCACACTGCACGAGCTTGTTTCGACCGCGTTACGCCAATGCTTCAGCTGCCCGGAATGAGGCCCTTCGGCAGCGAGAAGCAATACTTCGCGATCTCTCCCGCGCGCGTGTACCAGACGCGATCCTTGTGCTTGTGCTCGACGCAGTGCTTGATTGCTTGGCGCAGCGGCCGCAGTCGAAACGGCTGCCCGACGATAAAGCCATGCAAGGCCAGAGCGAACACGAGGGGCTGGCGCTGCGACTGCTCCAGCATTTCGTCGAACTGATCAACGATCATTTCGGCGAACTCGCGGCCGGTGTGATCGCGATGCGCTTGTGAGCCGGCGTCGTTCAATTCCATGGGATAAGGCACCGAGAGCAATGGCCCAGCGCGCGTTTGCATCCAGATCGGCTGGTCGTCGACCGGCCAATCGAGCAAATGCGTATAACCAGCCTCCTTGAGCAGATCCGGCGTGACGTTTGACTCGAGGGCGCCGGGGCCCATCCAGCCCGTCGGCCGCACGCCGACGTGTTTTTCGAGGACCGCCGTGCATTCCTCGATCGCGCGCGCCTCGTCGTGCTCCCACATACCCCGCAGCAGCTCCGCATTGGTGCGCCCGTGGCCGAGCACGTCGTCGCCGCGCGCTCTGATCTTTTCCACGATCTGGGGGTAGTGATAGCACACGCTGCTGTTCAACAGGATCGAGGCGGGCAACTTCAGCTCGTCGAGGATTTCGAACAGGCGCCAATTGCCGATGCGATTGCCATAGTCGCGCCAGGCGAAGTTGCGCGTCGTCTGCTGACCGCTGCGGACGGGATCCATGCCGATTCCCGCGCCGAACGCGAAGTGCTCGATGTTGAGCGCGATATAGAAGGCAAGGCGCTTGCCATCCGGCCAACTGTAGTCTTTGCGCTCGATGATCGGCGAGTAGGCGTATCGGTTGTGGGCGGGGAGTTTCAGCATGGGGTGCTCCGGGTCCGCGATTGTTGCGTTCAATCATGGCAAGTAAAATTGGCGAATAGGAGCGGCCTTAGCCGGAGATCCGCGGCAAGTGCAACATGCACCCTGGGCGAGGCCGCAACCCACGTTTGCGCTTTGACGGTCCGTCCGCCGCGCGAGCATGCAACAGCCCATAATGCACCTCTAATCGAAAGTGACCCAACAGCAAAGAGAAAAGCCTAAGCAGGCGCTGATGCATCGCGAGCAAAGCTTCGAAGCGCTATTCAGTGATCTCGACAGCGTGCTTAAATGGTCCAGAACACCAGGCTAGCGGATTTGACGAAACGCGTGTCATCGGCGATTGATCGGCAACTCCCGCGCGCCGACGAGATTTTCCTCGATCACCTCGCCCATTTTATCCCGGATGCCGAAGCAGCGAGCCGTGCGCTGGCACGGGCCGGCTTTGCTCCCACGCCGATTTCGCTTCAGGTCAATCCAGATCCCGACGGTGGAGCGCCACGGCCCACCGGCACCGGCAACATCACGGCGATGTTTGCGCGCGGCTATATCGAAGTCCTATTCAAAACCTCCGATACTCCTCTCGCTCGCGAATTCGAGGCTGGTCTCGCGCGGCACCCTGGCGTGCATCTTGTGGCCTTTGCGGTGGCCGATGCCGCCACCGCCCGACGCCGGCTCGCGGACAGCGGGTTTCGGGTGCGGCCGCTGGTGGAGATGCAGCGCCCCGTCGATGCCGAAGGACAACCTGCGACTGCGGCCTTTACCATTGCGCGCGTCGAACCAGGCGAGATGCCGGAGGGCCGCGTTCAGATCCTCACCCATCGCACCGAGTCGGTTGTTTGGCAGCCACGCTGGCTCTCGCATCCCAACGGCGCGCTGGCGCTGATGCGGATCCTGGTTGTCGTGGCCGATGTGGCCGAGGCAGCTCGGCGCTTTGCGCGTTTCACCGCCCGTGCACCGGCGCCCATGCCATTTGGCCAAACGATCGAACTCGATCGTGGCCACGTGGATCTCGTTCCTGCCGATGAGTTCGCCCACCTGCTCCCGGAGGTCCCAATCCCGTCTCTTCCCTTCGTCGGCGCCTATGAAATCCGGGTAAAATCGCTGACGCTGGCCGCCGACTTGCTGATGCGGGCGGGCCTCACCGTGCGGCAGCGCGACCACGAGCTGATCGCGATATTCCCCCCAGAGCTCGGCCATGGCGCTTGGCTATTTGCGGAATGAAACACGATGGGTTCCCTGGGTACTTATTGCCCGCAGTTTACCTGGCCGCTGGTTCGTCACCTGGTGGCGGTCTAATTTCTTACAGCCCTGATCGGATCGACCAGTCTCGGACATGAGCGGGCCTTTTTTGCTCCGACGCACCGCCCTGCACCCGCGCCACGACGTGCTATATACTTAGTTCGTGATCCTTGGCCTCGGGGTACGCCCATGAAGCGGCGCGAGTTCATCACGCTGATTGGCGGCGCGGCGGCTGCCTGGCCGCTCGCTGCGCGCGCGCAGCGACCGGACCGCAGCTCGGCGGCAAATGGCTGGAGATTCTGAAGGAGATCGCGCCTCGGGTGATCCGAGTCCAGATTCTCTTAGAGTCTGTCCGAAAACATCAGGCGGGATTACAAAGTTTTCGGAGCATGAGGCGGATTGAGGCAAGCCGCAGGAACGCCAGCGCGTTGCGATTGAGGTTCTCCCAATCCTTGGCAAGCCTTCGGCAGCGGTTGAGCCAAGCAAAGGTGCGTTCGACGACCCAACGGCGTGGAAGCACCACGAATCCTTTCGTCCGATCGGAGCGCT
>WNFW01000373.1_pt1 | contig 52831 bp, 56 predicted proteins | sample 5400131 | NCBI WGS metagenome assembly WNFW01 (sample SAMN13153362, study PRJNA577476) | soil metagenome | isolation source: 20 cm soil or saprolite under grassland replicate 1 | place: USA:California | collected 2016-06-15
GCGTCCACGATGCCGCGCACGATGGCCAGGCCCAGACCCGTGCCCCCCCGCTCGCGGTGCGCCTGACGGTAGGCGTCGAAGATGTGCGGGAGCGCGTCCGCCGGGATGCCCACCCCCGTGTCCTCGACCTGGAGCTCGAGCTCCGCGTCCGCGTCGATCAGCCGCACGACGACACGCCCGCCGCGCGGCGTGAAGCGGATCGCGTTGGCGCCGAGGTTGACGACCAGCTGATGGAGTCGCTCCTCGTCGCCGTGGTACGCGAAGTTTGACCCGAGGCGCTCGCGCTCGAGGGTGATGCCCGCCTCCTCGGCCCGGGGGTGGAGCTCCTCGACGACCTGGTCCAGGAGCCACACGAAGTCGAGCGGCTTCCGGTCGAGCTCCACGAGCCCGGCGCGCAGCCGCGACATGTCGAGGATCTGGTTGACCAGCCGCAGCAGGCGCTCGGAGCTCTGCGCGACGATGTCCATGAGGCGTTCCTGCTTCTGCGTGAGCGGGCCGGGGACGCCGTCGCGCAGCAGGTCGGCCGCCCCGCGGATCGACGTGAGCGGCGACCGGAACTCGTGCGAGACGGTCGCGAAGAACTCCCGCTTCGTCTCCTCCATCTGGCGCAGCTGGCTCGCCATCGAGTTGAACGATCGCGCGAGCGCGCCGATCTCGTCACGGCTCTGGATCGCGATGGGTTCGCGGAACGCGCCCGCGGCGACCTCGGCCGTGGCCGAGGAGAGCAAGTCGAGGGAGCGCGTCATCCGCTGGGCGATGACGGCCGTGCCGAGCAGCGCCAGCCCGACCGCGGCGCCCAGCGCGACCATCACCGCGGTCCACGTGCGCGCCTCCAGCCGCGCCGCCTCGGCCTGCGCCGCGAGCACCCGCGTGTGGGTCGCCGCCATCAGCCCGTCCAGGCTGTCCTGGACCTGCTCGGCGAGCGACCGCGCGTCGGCATCGGTCATGCGCACGGCCCGCGCGCGGTCGCCGCGCCGGAGGAGCGCCTGCTCCTCGGCGACGGTCCGGCGGTACCCCTCGAACGCCGCGCTCGCCGCGCGGAGGTGCATCGCCTCCCACTCGCTCTGCGCGTACTCGGCGAGGCGCTCGAGATCCTGGGCGACGTGCTCCGCTCGCTCGGCCCACGCCGTCGCGTAGCGCGCATCGCCCAGCACCACCGCGCGCGCCTCGAGCCGCATGAGCGGCGCGATCCCCTCGCGGGCGGACGCGGTCAGACGCAGCGCGGGCACCGTGCGGGTCGCGATCTCCTGATTGACGGACACGAGACGGTCCACCGCGAGCAGGCTCAGGACGCCGACGCCGGCGAGCACGACGATCACGAGTGCCGAAGTCAGAAAGATTTTGGACCCGAGCCGCATGCCCCCCCTCAGTCCTGCCGACCAGGCCGGCCGGCGGGCAGGGTTGCCGGCGGGGCCGCCGGTGCCAGTTGAGTCGCCATGAGCGTTGCGATTATTCGCTGCTGCTCGTCGAGGACCGTTACCTCGACAACAAGGATGGTAGAACCACGATGCACGATATCGGCCTCGGCTGTCAATGTCCCATGGCCGGCATTCCGGATAAGGGCGACCGGCTTGAAGTCGAGCTGGGCGCGCGCCCGCCCCCCTCCAGCGGAGACGAACCGAGTGCCGCGCGCTTCGATCATCGTCCCGCGGCCTCCCGGCACGATCGTCTCGGCGAACGCCTCCGGCAACACGTCACGGCTCTCCGCGAAGCTCACGATAGATGTTGCGCCCGCTCGTTTCGCGCAGGAGCAGGCTCAGGAGCGCCGCGGCCAACGCGAAGGCCGCGCACGCGGCGAACGCGCCGGCGTACGCCTCCACCGGATAGACGCGCGCACCGTCCGAGACGGCGCCCGCCCAGCGGGCGTCGAGCACCGCACCGAGGGGCCCCTGAGTGAGCGCGGCGCCCAGGAAGCCCCCGAGGTTCACGACCGCGACCGCGATGCCGGCGAGCTGGGGTGGGTTCACCTCGCGGCCGAGCGGCCAGGTGAGCACGAAGGCGCCACCGAGCGCGCCCATCGCGAAGAGGAGCGCGGACACGCCGCCGAGCGGGAGCACCCCGAGCGTCGCAACCAGGACGAGCCACAGCACGAAGTAGCACGACGCGAGGACGACGTACGGGAGCTTCCGGCGCCGCAGCACCCGGTCGGAGACGAACCCGGTGAGCGGTGCCGAGGCGAGGAGCGCCAGCGACGGCATCGCCGCGTAGAGCGCGGCGGAGCGGGCCGAGAGCCCATACACGTCGCGCAGGTACGGCACGATCCACAACGACAGGTTGCCGAACGCGGAATAGAGGCAGAAGAACGCGAGAAACGGCGGCCACGTGTACGGATTCCCCAGCACCTCGACCATCCCGACCAGCGCCTGGCTCACGCGCGGCGCGGCGGACGCGGCGCGCGTGTCCGGCCCGTCGCGCACGATCGCGAAGCAGAGCGCGGAGGCTACGAGCGTGACCCCGCTCACGATGCCGAACGCCCCCCGCCATCCCGCGGCGGCGACGAGGACGGCGAGGGGCGCGGTCGAGGCGAGGGCGCCCACGATCCCGACCGTCACCGTCACGGCCGAGAGGAAGCCGAAGCGTCCGGGCGGAAACCATGTCGCGGCGACCTTGAGCGCGCCGACGAAAGTCACGGCGGCGCCGAGTCCCACCGCGAACCGCCCCGCGAAGAGCATGCGCGGCGTCGCGGCGAGCCCCATCGCCACGGTGCCGAGGCCCATCACGAGCCCCCCGCCGGCGACGACGCGGCGGACGCCGAACGCATCGACGAAGAGGCCGGCGGGGATCATGAGGCCGGCGTACGCATAGAAATAGGTCGCCGACAGAAGCCCGACGATCGCGCCCGTGGTGTGGAAGTCGTGCATGAGATCCTTCGCGATGATCCCCGGTGCGCTCCGGTGGAAGAACGCGATGAGGAACAGGAGCGCGGGCAGGGCCCACATCGCCCAGGCGCGGCGCGCGTCGGGCACGGCGGCGGGCGTCGTCACCGCGTCACGGAGACCGCGTGCGCGTCAAAGAAATGCATACCGCTTAGTGATACCATAGGCGCCGTCCCGATCGAGGCGTGCACTTTTCGCGGAGGATTGTCGTGGAGTTCGGTGTGGCGCTTCCCGGTCGCGGCCCGCTCGCCAAGCCCGACATCGTGCTCAGGCTGGCAACCCGGGCGGACGCGTTCCGCTACGACTCGATCTTCGTCACCGATCACGTGGTGCTGCCCGCTTCGATGGCGCGCTCGGTGTATCCGTACTCGACGACGGGGCAGTTCGCCGGCGGTGCAGCGCAGGACTACCTCGAACCGCTCGCGACCCTGGGCTACCTCGCCCACGCGACGAAGCGGGTGCGCCTCGGGACGAGCGTCCTCGTCGTCCCCTACCGCAATCCGCTCGTGGCGGCGAAGACGCTCGCGACGATCGATCAGCTCTCGGGCGGGCGGGTCATCCTCGGCGCGGGCGTCGGGTGGCTCCGCGAGGAGTTCGACGCGCTCGCGGCGCCGGCTTTCGAAGCGCGCGGCGCCGTGACCGACGAGTATCTCCGCCTCATGCGCGCCACCTGGACCGTCGACCCCGTCACGTTCGAGGGCAAACACTATCGGATCCGCGACGTCCACGCGCTGCCGAAGCCCGCGCAGCGGGGCGGGATCCCGATCTGGATCGGCGGCCATACCGATGGCGCGCTCAAGCGCGCCGGCACCCTCGGCGACGCCTGGCACCCGATCGGCCTCCGGCCCCCGGCGATGCTGCTGCCCGACGAGTACGCGCAGAAGGTGAAACAGATCCACGCGTGGGCGCAGCGCGCAGGGCGCGAGCCGAGCGCCATCAGGCTCACGCTCCGGGCGCCGATGGAGGTGCGGCCGAAGGGGACGAAGGCGGGCGGGGGCTCGCGGCCGCTGCTCCAGGGCACCGCCGCCGAGGTCGCCGCCGATCTCCAGCAGTACGTCGCCCTCGGGGTCAGCCACTTCGTCTTCGACCCGACGGTGCCCGACGTCAAGGCGGTGCTCGCCAACCTGGAGCGCTTCGCCGACGAGGTGCGGCCGAAGCTCAAGCGGGTCCGCGCGTGACCTCCCACGCCGAAGCGTGCGCGCTGATCGAGACTCCCGACGCGGCGCTCGGCGATCTGCTGGCACGCGCGTCCGAGGTGCGCAATCGCGGCCGAGGACGCGTCGTCACCTTCTCGGCGAAGGTCTTCGTGCCGCTGACGACCCTGTGCCGCGACTACTGCGGCTACTGCACCTTCCGCCGTGACCCCGGCGAGCCCGGCGCCCACACGATGACGCCCGAGGAGGTGCTGGCCCTGGCACGGGCGGGCGCGCGTCTCGGGGCGAAGGAAGCGCTCTTCTCCCTCGGTGACAAGCCCGAGGCGGTCTTCCCCCTTCACCGCGAGTTCCTGCGCCGCCACGGCCACCGCACGACGCTCGGCTACCTCCGCGCGGTCTGCGAGCTCACGCTCCGCGAGTCGCCGCTGCTCCCCCACGCCAATCCGGGGGTCATGGCCGAGCGCGACCTCGCCGCGCTCCGCGAGGTCACCGTGAGCATGGGTCTCATGCTCGAGACGGTCTCGGAGCGGCTCGGCCACCCCGGTCTGGCGCACGACCGCGCGCCCGACAAGGTGCCGGCGCGGCGCCTTCGCACGATCGAGCTCGCGGGCAAGCTCTCGATCCCATTCACGACAGGCATCCTCATCGGCATCGGCGAGACGCCGCGCGAGCGAGTGGACGCGCTGACGGCGATCCGCGAGCTCCATGAGCGGTACGGTCACATCCAGGAGGTCATCATTCAGACTTTCCGCGCGAAGCCCCGCATCCCGATGCACGAGCACCCCGAGCCGCCGCTCGAGGACGTGCTCCGCGCGATCGCGGTCGCGCGGCTCCTGCTCGGGCCCGACGTGAACATCCAGGCGCCGCCGAATCTTTCACCGCGTGTCTACCCGCGCCTCCTGGCCGCGGGGCTCAACGACTGGGGCGGCATCTCGCCGCTCACGCCCGACCACATCAACCCCGAGAAGCCGTGGCCGCTGATCACGGAGCTCCGCCGTGCCACCGAGGGCATGGGCTTCGTCCTCCGCGAGCGTCTCGCGATCTATCCCGAGTTCGCGAAACGCGCGGAGTTCCTGGACGAGGCGGGACGCTCGCGCGTCGCGTCCCTCGTCGACGGCGACGGCCTTGTGAAGGAATCCCATGAGCACTGGCGCCGCTGGTAGCCTCTCCGCGGTCCTCGACGGGGCGTCGCGCGACGTCCGCCGCATCCTCACCGGCATCCTCGACGGCTCCGAACTCTCGCCCGACGACGGCATCACGCTCACGCAGGCGGCCGGTCGCGACCTGCACGCCGTCACGCTCGTCGCCGACGAGATGCGCCGCCGGCAGGTCGGCGACGTCGTCACGTACGTCGTCAACCGCAACATCAACTTCACCAACGTCTGCATCAAGCACTGCGGTTTCTGCGCGTTCAGCCGCGACCACCGCGAAGAGGAGGGTTACCTCCTGCCCGTCGAGGAGGTCGTCCGGCGCGCGCGCGAGGCGTGGGAGCTCGGCGCGACCGAGGTTTGCATCCAGGCGGGGCTGCCGCCGAAGCTCGACGGGCGCTACTACATCGACCTCACGCGCGCGATCAAGGGCGCCCTGCCCGGAATCCACGTGCACGCCTTCTCGCCCGAGGAAGTGCTCTATGGATCGGTGAGGTCGGGGCTCTCGATCAAGGAGTACCTGGCAGAGCTCCGGGCGGCGGGGCTCGGCACGCTCCCCGGGACGTCGGCCGAGATCCTCGACCAGGAGATTCGCGACCGGATCTCACGCGGCCGGATCACCGTGGATCAGTGGGTCGATGTCATTACCTCCGCGCATGCGCTCGGCATCCATACGACCTCGACGATCATGTACGGCCACGTCGAGACGCCGGCGCACTGGATCCGCCACATGGCGCTGCTGCGCTCGATCCAAAAGGACACCGGCGGGTTCACCGAGTTCGTCCCCCTCTCGCTGATCCACTCGGAGGCGCCGATGTACGCCAAGCGCCTGGTGGACGGTGTGCGGCCCGGCGCCACCGGCGTCGAGGTCGTGAAGATGCACGCGCTCGCGCGCCTGATGCTGGGGGCCACGCTTCGGAACATCCAGTCGTCGTGGGTGAAGGAAGGGCCGAAGCTGGCCCAGCTCCTGCTCGACGCCGGCGCCAACGATCTGGGGGGCACGCTGATCAACGAGTCGATCTCGACCGCCGCCGGCGCGCAGTACGGACAGCTCGTCGGCCCCGCCGAGCTTCGGCGCCTCGTTCGCGACGCGGGCCGGATTCCTGCGCAGCGCGACACGCTCTACGCCACCCTCCAGATCTACAATGACGGCGAAGATCCCGAATCGCCGCTCGACCGGATCGATGACGCGGAGGCCCGCTTCGGCTCGTACCGTCGCTTGATCGCGTCCGGCGAGTTCCGTTACACGCGCGGGTAGCCGTGCGCGGCGCGCTGTGATATTAATGCACTTCGCGTTCACCCATACCCGTTCAAGAGGAGGCTGCCTGTGGCGAAGATGATGACGAAATCCGCGACCCTGGGGCACCTTGCGCAGAAGACGACCCTGTCGAAGAAGCAGATCGCGGACATCCTCGACGAGATGCTCTCGCTTGCGTGCAAGGAGGCGAAGAACGGATTCGTGCTGCCAGGTTTCGGCAAGCTCGTCCTCGCCAACCGCAAGGCGCGGATCGGACGGAACCCCCAGACCGGCGAGCCCCTCAAGATTCCGGCGAAGCGCGTGTGCAAGTTCCGCCTCGCCAAGAGCCTGAAGGACGCGGTGCTTGGGAAGAAGTAGGACCCGGCCGAAGTCGGCGCGCCCGACTTCTTCCGACTCCGGGGGCGGGCGCGCCTCCGGTGCGACGCTCGCCTCGGCGACGATCCCGCGGGTCTGGCAGGGGATCGGCTATCGCCCGCTCCCGAACGCCGGTGACGCCCGCCCGCTCTTCGAGTTCGCCGCCCTGCCCTGGCCCGCAACGGGCGACGTCTCCTTCGCGTGGGGAGCGTTCGCCGCCGCGAGCGGCGACGAGCGCCTGGTCGGCGCGCTCGTGGCCGGGCGCGGCGGGGGGGACGCAATGCTACACGGCCCGGTCGTCATCACGGAGGAGACCCAGCCACTCGAGATTGCCGCCCAGCTCGTGGCCGCGGCGCTCGACCAGGCGACGGCGTCCGGGATCACGACGGTCTTCGCCCGCCCGCAGGGCCTCGATCGCGTGTGGGTCCGCTACGGCTTCATCCCGGTTCCCGAGAGCACGCTGTCCACCGGCCTCGCGCGACCGGCAGGTGTCGGGCTCTACGCGTGGCGCGGCGGGAGCGCCCTCTGGACGCTACGCGAGGCCGCGCCGGCCTGACATGCGTCTGACCGCGATCGCGGGCGGCACGGGCGCCGCGAAGCTCCTGCGCGGCCTCGTCGCCGTGCGCCCCAGGCACGAGCTCACCGTCATCGGCAACACGGGCGACGACGCCGAGATCTGGGGCCTCCACGTGTCCCCCGACCTCGACACCGTGACGTATGCGCTCGCGGGCCGGCTCGATGCGGGGCGCGGCTGGGGCCTCGCGGGCGAGACGTTCCGCTGCCTCGAGGCGATGGGCGACCTGGGTGCCGAGACGTGGTTCAACCTGGGCGACCGCGATCTCGCGACGCATCTCTACCGGACGCGCGCGCTCCGCGAGGGCGTGCCGCTCTCGGCGGTGACGGCCGAGCTCTGCCGGCGGCTCTCCGTAGGGGCGCGCATCCTCCCCATGAGCGACGCGCCCGTGCGCACGCGTGTCCGCACGCCGGATGGCTGGCTTTCGTTTCAGGAGTACTTCGTGCGCGAGAAAGCGCAGGTCCAGGTCCTCGACGTCGAGTACGCGGGGGCCGCAGCGGCCAGTCCGGCTCCGGGCGTGCTCGAGTCGATCCGTGAGGCCGAGCTGGTCGTCGTCTGCCCGTCGAACCCCGTGACGTCGGTCGGCCCGGTGCTCGCCCTCCCCGGTATCGCGGACGCGCTGGCCGCCACGCGCGGCCGCGTCGCCGCGGTGAGCCCGATCGTGGGCGGCGCCGCCGTGAGCGGCCCGGCCGGCGAGCTCATGCGCGCCCGCGGCCTGCCCGTCTCTGCCGTCGGCGTCGCCGCCGCCTACGCGCCCTGGCTCAGGACGCTCGTCATCGACCGCCGTGACACGGCGCTCGTCCCTGAGCTCGCGCATCTGGGCGTCAGGGCGGTCCTCGCCGACATCGTCATGACCGACCCCGAGCGGGAGAGCGCTCTGGCGCGCGTCGTCCTGGACCTGCAGAGATCGCTGGAATGAACGGCGCCATGCGGAACGCAGCCGAGCCGCGCCTCGCTCGGGCCACCCACGAATGATTCCGGGCTCGCGGACCCCGGTAGAATGATTATCTGTGCGGTGCCGGTTAAGAATCTCGGCGACGCCAAGCAGCGCCTCGTCCCGGCGCTCGGGCCCACGGCGCGCCGCGAGCTCGTGCGGGCGATGCTAAGCGACGTCCTGGCAGCCCTCCGCGCCGCGCGCCTCGACCGCGTCTGGGTCGTCACGCGCGACCCTGAGGTCGTCCGACTCACTGTCGCCTTCGGCGCCGAGCCGCTCACCACGCTCAGCGACGCGGAGGACTCGAGTCACAGCTCGGCGGTCGCCGTCGGCCAGGCCGAGGCGGCGCGGCGGGGCGCGCACGTGTTCCTCACCGTGCCCGGCGACGTCCCGTGCGTGACCACCGACGAGATTCTGGCCCTCGCTGCCGCGGCGCGGGACGGCACCCCGGCGTTTGCCCCGTCGCGCTCGGGGTTCGGCACGAACGGCGTCGCGCTCACGCCACCCGACGCAATGCCGCTCAAGTTCGGCGAGCCTTCGTTCCAGAACCACCTCGCGGCGGCGCGCGTCCGCGGCCTCGAGCCGCGGGTCCTGACGCTCGCCGGTCTCGCCCTCGATGTGGACGCGCCGGAGGACCTCGCGACGCTCGCCGCCGAGGGCGGCGCCACGGCGAGCGGCCGCCTCGTGCGCGCCTGGGCGTCTGTTGGAACGGGGTCCTCGAAGCCGGGACCGCCGTGGGTGGCCTGAGAGCGATGCGCAGCGGCTCCGCGCCGTCGCCTCCCCGCTACGAGGTGATCGGGATCGAGGGCGTCCCCGAAGTGAAGCCGGGCGACGACATCGCGCGTTTCATCGCCGAGGCGGCCGGGCGCCAGTCGACACCGCTCGCCGGGGGCGACCTCCTCGTCGTCGGCCAGAAGATCGTCTCGAAGGCGGAGGGGCGCCTCGTGCGGCTCGCCGACGTCACGCCCTCGCCCGTCGCGGAGGCCATGGCGGTGGGGCTCGGGCGTGACCCTCGCCTCGTCGAAGTCATCCTGCGCGAGTCACGCCGCGTCGTCCGCATGGACCAGGGCGTCCTCATCACCGAGACGCACCACGGCTGGGTGTGTGCCAACGCGGGCGTCGACCAGTCGAACGTCGAGCGCGATTGCGTCGCGCTCCTCCCCGAGGATCCCGACCGCTCGGCGCGGGCGCTGCGCGACCGGATCCGGACCCTCACCGGCGCCGACGTCTGCGTGATCGTCGCCGACACCTTCGGCCGCCCCTGGCGCGAGGGGCTCACGAACGTCGCGATCGGACTCGCCGGTCTGGCGCCCGTCCGGAGCTACCTCGGCGAGCGCGATCCCGCGGGCCGGCCGCTCCAGGCGACGATCCTCGCGGTGGCCGACGAGCTCGCCGCCGCGGCGGAGCCCGTCATGGGCAAGCTCGACCGGATCCCCGCGGCGATCGTCCGGGGCCTCCCGCTGGTACCGGGTGAGGAAGGCTCGAAGCCGCTCTTGCGCGACCCCGCGCGCGATCTCTTTCGCTGAGGGCGCGCGCGTGAACATCGCGATCCTGGGCGGCACGGGCAAGGAGGGCGCGGGGCTGGCCGGACGCTGGGCGATGGCGGGTCACTCGATCATCATCGGCTCCCGCGACCGCGAGCGCGCGAAAGCGAAGGCGGCCGAGCTGCGCGAGACCACCCGGAAGATGCCGATCATGGGCGAGTCGAACGCCGAGGCGGCGAAGCTGGGCGTCGTGGTCGTCCTCGCGATGCCGGCGCAGGGGCTGGCGGCCACCCTTCCCGAGGTGAGCGAGGCTTGCCGCGACAAGATCGTGATCAGCACGGTCGTCGCGCTCACGTTCGGGGGCCCGCGCCTCTACACGCCGCCCTCGGCGGGCTCGTCGGCCGAGGAGGCTCAGGCGCTCCTTCCAGGCGCGAAGCTGGTCGCCGCGTTCCACCACATCGCCGCCCACGAGCTCGCCGAGACCGACCACCCGATCGAGTGCGACCTCCTCCTCTGCGGCGCCGACGAGGCGGCGAAGGAAACGGTCGCCGAGCTCGGGCGCTCGATGGGGCTCCGGCCCGTGGACGTCGGGCCGCTCTCGAACGCGGGGCCGCTCGAGGGCATCACGGCGATCCTCGCGACGATCAACCGTCGCTACAAGCTCAAGAACTCCGGCATCAAGATCACGGGGCTCTGAGGGCTCCGCGATGGCCGAGACGCCCGTTCGGGTCACGCACACGCGCCTCCACGAGTTCGTCGTGGACGTCCTCCTGGCGATGAAGATGGGGCGCACCGCCGCCGAGATCACCGCGGGCCACATGGTCCGGACCGACCTGCGCGGTGTGGACTCACACGGGATCGGCATGCTGCCACGGTACGTCGAGTGGTGGCGAGACGGCTATCTCCAGCTCGACCGCAAGCCGCAGGTCATCCGCGACGACGGTGCGATGGCGCTCTTCGACTCGGGTAAGGGCCTCGGCCACTACGTCTCGACGCTGGCGATGCGCATGGCGATCGAGAAGGCCCGGGCGTATGGCATCGGGATCGCGACGGTGCGGAACTCGAGCCACTTCGGCGCGGCCGCGAACTACTCGATGATGGCGCTCGAGCACGACATGATCGGCTTCAGCACCACCAACATGCCCTCGCCCGCGGCGGTGCCGACCTTCGGGCGGAAGGGAATGCTCAGCACCAACCCGCTCTCGTTCGCCGCGCCCGCTGGCCGCCACGCGCCGTTCGTGCTCGACATGGCGACGACGACCGTCGCGGTCGGCAAGCTCGTCGTCGCCTCGCGCTGGGGGAAGCCGATCCCCGCGGGCTGGGCGCTCGACGACCGCGGGCGGCCGACCACCGACCCCATGGTTGCGCTGAAGCACCGGCTCCTGTCGCCCCTCGGCGGCTCGCGCGAGCTCGGTGGCCACAAGGGTTACGGCCTCGGTGTCATGGTGGACATTCTCTCCGGCGTCCTCAACGGCGCCGTGTACGGCAACCTCTTCGAGCGGAGCGACATGAAAGAGCGAAAGGTCCACAACGCGGGTCACTGCCTGGCGGCGGTCGACCCCAGGTTCTTCAGGCCGATCGACGAGTTCAAGCGCGACATGGACGACATGATCGAGGCGCTCCGGTCGTCCCCGCGCGCCGAGGGTCAGGAGCGGATCTACGTCGCGGGCGAGCCCGAGCTCGAGAGCGAGCAGCGGAGGCGGAAGGACGGCATCCCGCTGGCTCCGGTCCTCGTCGCCCAGTGCAATGGTATCGCGCGCGACTTCGGCGTCCCGTCGCTGGCCTGAAGCCGGTGGGCCACGCTCAGGCGCGCGACACCGCCACGCCCAGATAGACGATCCCGACCGCGAGCAGAAGCACGAGGCGGTCGAGCCACGCGATCCTCCTGAGCGCGGCTCCTGGGTCCTCGCCCCCGGCGAGGGCGCGACCGAGTCTCGGCACCTGGGCGAAATCGCGCTGGGCCGCGAGGGCGACGGCCGCGAGGACCAGCATGAACTTCACCGCCAGGAGGAGCCCGGCGCCGCTCGCCATCACGGGCTCGAGGGCGCCGAGACGCGTCACGTTGTAGAAACCCGTCATTGCGACCACGGCGATCGCGGTCCACGCGACCGGCCGGCCGCGCCGCGCGGTTTCGGCGAAGACCCTGGCGTCGCCGCGCCGTGCGGCGGGCCCGAGGACGTGGGCCTGATACGCGAGTCCGCCGATCCAGGCGACGACGCCGAGCAGGTGAAGCCACACGGAGACGAGCGTCACTATTGAACCGGGGTCCGCGAGCCCGGAATCATTCCGTGGATGGCCCGAGCCAGGCACGAGCCGGCTGCGTCCAACGAGCCACTTCTCATTCCAGCCATGACCGGGGTCCGCGAGCCCGGAATCATTCCGTGGATGGCCCGAGCCAGGCACAAGCCGGCTGCGCCCAACGAGCCACTTCTCATTCCAGCCATGACCGGGGTCCGCGAGCCCGGAATCATTCGTGGGTGGCCCGAGCCCAGGTGCGCTCCGGCTCCGTTCGGCATGTCGCGTCTCATTCCACCGTCCTCCGCGAGCCCGGCGCGGACCGGAGGTGGCCCGAGGGAGACGCGGCCCGGCCGCGTTCGCCGTTGGTGAGCGCCGTGAGGGCGCGGGCGGCGTCCGAAAAGTCGTGGAACAGCAGGTCCGGCGCGCACGCCCTCAGCTCGTCGGCCGGGTACTGCCCCGTGGCCACGGCGACCGCGATGGCGCCACACGCGCGGGCGCAGTCCACGTCGTGCGGCGTGTCGCCGATGATCGTCAGGTGCTCGAAATCGAAGTCGTGACCGACGAGGCGCGCCGCCCGCTCGCGGGCGATCAACGGCAGGCGGCGGCGATCGATGTGGTCCGAGCCGAACGCGCCGACGCGGAAGTGCGGGAGGAGCCCCGTCGGACGGAGCTTGAGCCGCGCGCCCGCCTCGATGTTGCCGGTCACGAGCCCCACGACCGCGTCGGGGCGCAGGCTCAGCGCGCGGACGAGCTCGCGGATCCCGGGCATGACGTGGACCGAGCTCCCATCGCCCAGGATCGTCTCGAGCTCGCGGAGATAGGCCTCGAAGCACGCGCGGACGTGCGCCTCGATCTCCTCATGCGGGGTTCCCGCGGCGGTCAGGACGTCCCAGACGATGCGCGGGTCGGTCTTGCCGCGAAGGTCGTAGGCGTCGAGCGCCCCGGCGGTCCCGAAGGTCTGCTCGAGTGCCCGCTTGAGGGCCGCGCGCCCCACGCCGCGCGCCGTCAGCAGGGTGCCGTCGACGTCGAACAGGAAGAGCCGCACGTCAGCGCGGCGCGAGCCGGCGCAGGCGCGCGACGACGGCGGGCAGCGTCTCGACGACGACGTCGATCTCGCTCGCCGTCGTCCAGCGCCCCAGCGTGAAGCAGAGGGAGCCTTCGAGCGCGTCGCGGTCGCAGCCGATCGCGCGGAGCACGTGCGACGGCTCGCCCGTGAGCGCGTTGCACGCCGAGCCGGACGAGGCCGCGACGCCACGCAGGTCGAGCTCGAGCAGGACGCCGTCTGCTTTCACACCCGGCACCACGAAGGACGCGTGGTGCGGCAGCCGGCCCTCGCCGCGCGCGCCTGTGGGGCGCGCCTCCGGGAGCCGCTCGAGCAGTCCGGCGAGGAGCCGGTCGCGCAGCTCACGGAGTCGGGCGACTTCCGCCGGCCCCTCGAGCCGCGCGAGGTCCGCGGCGACGCCCATGCCCACGATCGCTGGGAGATTCTCGGTCCCCGCGCGATAGCCCCCCTCCTGCCCGCCGCCGAGGATCATCGGCGCCAGCTTGGTCTCGGGCCTCACCCACAGGGCGCCGGCGCCCGGCGGCCCATAGAGGTCGTTCGACGAGAGGGCGAGCAGGTCGATGTGCGCCTCGTCCACGGCGAGCGGCACACGCCCCGCCGCGCCCACCGCGTCCACATGGAAGGGAACGCCGCGCGCGCGAGCGACCCTTCCAAGCGCGTCGATCGGCTGGAGCGTGCCGATCTCGCCGTTCGCCGCGATGAACGAGACGAGCGCCGTCTCGCCACGCACGGCCCGTGCCACAGCCTCGGGATCCACGCGCCCCTCAGAGTCCACCGGGACGTACGTCACCGCGAAGCCCTGCTTCTCGAGATCGCGGCACGCGTTGAGCACGGAGACGTGCTCGATGGCCGAGGTGACGATGTGGCGCCCCGTGGCCCGCAGCGCGATGCCTCGGATCGCGAGGTTGTTCGCCTCGGTGGCGCTCGCGGTGAAGATCACGCCCGACGGCGTGCCGCCGATGAGCCGCGCCACCTTCGCGCGGGCGCCGTCGAGCGAGGCGCGAGCCTCGAGGCCCAGCGAGTGGGGCGCGCCGGGGTTGCCGACACCGCCCTCGAGGAACGGTCGCATGACCGCGACGACGCGGGGGTCCACGGGCGAGAACCCCCCGTAGTCCAGATAGACACGCGGAACCACGGCGCCGGGGCCGGCGCTACCGGGTCTTGCGGACGAAAAAGCGGAAGACCGTGCCATTCCTCTCGATCTCCAGGAGCTCGTGACCCGTTCGGGCCGTCCAGCTCTTCATGTCCGCTTCGGAGGCCGGGTCGTCGGACGTCATCTCGAGGATCTGGCCCGACGTCAGGCGCTTCATGGCCTCGCGCGTCTTGAGGATCGGCATGGGGCAGAAGAGCCCCACGCAGTCAAGCTTCGTGTCCGCAACCGGGGGCATCGCGAAACCCTTTGAAATTCTGACATTGACACGGTGTCGCGGCAACAAGAATAATGTTGAGAGATGGCGAGCGACGCGCCGCAGGACGTGACGGTCGTGGGGCGGCGACTGCGGCGACGGGTGCTGCTGGCGCTCGGCCTCTTCGGGGTGCTCCCCGTGCTCGTCTTGGCTTACGCGGTGCATCGCTACGTCTTCACCGACGTCACCGCGCTGCGCGGTGTCAACCTGTTCGGACTCCAGGGGTTGGCGTTCTTCACGCTGCTCGCCATGATCGGCGGCGCCTGGATCATCTGGGACATCGGACGGGCCGTGAGCCGCATGGGGGAGCTGCTCTCGCAGAAGTCGAACGTCACGGCCCTCGGCGCCCGGACCGACGAGGTCGGCGCGCTCATGAAGTCGTTCACCAGCATGCTCACCACGATCGAGGCGCAGGCCGTCGAGATCAACACGTTCGCCTCGCGCCTCGACGCCGCGTACAAGGAGCTCGAGGTCACGAACGCCAGGCTCAAAGAAACCTCGTTCCGCGACGACGTGACCGGGCTCTACAACCGTCGCTTCTTTTCCCTGCGCCTCGAGGAGGAGATCTCGCGATTCCGCCGCTTCAACCACCCCGTGTCGGTCGTGCTCCTCGACCTCGACGGCTTCAAGGGCGTCAACGACGAGTTCGGCCACGCGGTCGGCGACGAGACGCTGCGGGAGATCGCGCAGATCCTCATGAAGCACTCGCGCGGTATCAACGTCGTCTCGCGCTACGGGGGCGACGAGTTCGCGATCCTGCTCGTCGAAACCTCGAAGGCGGGCGCCCGGCTCTACGCGGACCGGATCCGCCAGGTCGTCGCCACGTTCCCCTTCTCGCACGGCAAGAACGTCACCGCATCCTTCGGCGTCGCGAGCCTCCCGGACGACGAAGCGGCCACCTCGGAGGACCTCTTTCGCGCCGCCGATGAAGCGCTCTATGCCGCGAAGCGCGCCGGGAAGAACCAGGTCGCCGCGGCAGGTCCGGCGGAGAAAGTCACATGACATGGCCCAGCGGGACATCCTGATCGTCGATGACGACCGTCAGGTACGCGAAGTCCTTCATCAGATCTTCGTCGCGGCCGGCTACAACTGCCTGCTCGCCAACGACGGCCGCGAAGGCGTAGAGGTCTTCAAGGCGGGGCGGCCACAGCTCGTGGTGACCGATCTCAAGATGCCGGGTATGACGGGCATCGAGCTTCTCCAGCAGGTTCGCGCGGCGGACGGCGACGTGGCGGTGATCGTGCTGACCGGCGCCGCCGATGTGAAGACCGCGATCGCGAGCCTGAAGCTTGGCGCCCACGACTTCATCATGAAGCCCGTCAACATGGACGAGCTCTTGATCGCCACTGAGCGCGCGCTGGAGCGCCGCCAGCTCCTCATCGACCGGCGCGAGTACCACGACCTCCTCGAGCGGCGCGTCGTCGAGGCCACGCGCGACCTGGCCTCCGCCTACCGCCAGCTCCAGGAAACGTACCACTCGACACTCGAGGCGCTGGGCTCGGCGCTCGACACGCGCGACGTGGGCACCGAGGCGCACTCGCGGCGCGTGCACGGCTACGCGCTGGCGACGGCGCACGAGCACGGCGTGCCCGAGCCGGACCTGCCCGACCTCGCCCATGGCGTCCTCCTCCACGACATCGGCAAGATCGGGATTCCCGACGCGATCCTGCTCAAGCCCGGGCCGCTCACCCCGGAGGAGTGGAAGGTCATGCGGCGCCATCCGGACATCGGCAAGGCGCTGATCGAGCGGATCCCGTTCCTTCGCGGCGCGGTCCCGGTCGTCTGGTCGCACCACGAGAAGTGGGACGGCAGCGGCTACCCGCGCGGCCTCCAGGGAGAGGAGATCCCGCTCGGGGCCAGGATCTTCATGGTCGTGGACGCCTTCGACGCGATGACGTTCGACCGCCCCTACTCGAAGGCGAAACCCTTCGACGTCGCCAAGGCCGAGATCAAACGGTGCGCCGGCGCGCACTTCGACCCCTCGGTCGTCCGGTCCTTCTTCCAGGTGCCGGACGCCCTCCTGGAGGAGGTCCGGCGCAAGAGCGTCGAGCCCTGAGTCACGCGCGGTCCCCCATCCCGAGCTCCTCGCACAGGCGCTGGGTCCTCGCCGATGCGACCGACAGGTCCGCGGCCGTGAGCCCGAGCTCCATGCAGCTCCGCAGAAGCTCGCGCAGCGTCTGGGTCCGCAGCACGGCACCGTCGCGGTCGCCCTCGTCGTTGAGCTCACGGATCGAGAGGGCGCGGACGTCGGCGACGCCCTCGAGCGCGCGCACCAGCGCCGCGCGAGTCTCGGCCTGGCGGTCGGGGCCGATGCCGGCGAGCTTGAGCGCGCGCACGAGCGGGTCGAGCGCGGCCTCATGGTCGCCCGCCTCGACGCGGCGCACGCCGAGCTGCGTGTAACCCCACAACAGGCGCTGGTCCAGCTCCTCACGGCGCTTGGGGGGAAGCGCCTCGTCGGGGACCGACCCGAGCAGCTCCTCGGCGCGACGGAGCGCGGCGAGCGCCTCCGACTCACGCGCCCCCTGCATGTTCCGGATCGCCTGCGCCGTGAGTTGACCGATCTCGCCCGCGAACGTGCCCGACAGCAGCTCCTCGAACGGAGCCACGCGAGCCGCGGGGATCTCCGGATCTTCGAGGGCCTCTCGGAGCAGCCGCCGCGCCTCGCCGAACTCCTGGCGCCGGAGGAGCTTGTGCACCGACTGCTCGTACGCGGGCCAGAGCTCCGCCCGAGCCGTCTGGTGCCGCCCGCGTAGCCGCGCGTCAGAGGGCGCCGCGCTGAGTCCGCGCTCGGCCCATGCGAGCGCGCTGCGGAACTCCGCCACGCGGTTGTCGGCCTCGTGGTTCCCGGCGCGCGCGAGCGCGGTCTGAGCGGCGCTCAGCGCGAGGTCGGCGATGTGCTGCGCGTACGTCGGGCGCTCCTCGGCGGGCGCGAGGCGGAGCGCCCATTCGAGTGCGACGCCGGCGCCGGCCTTGTCGCCCAGCCCCTGCTTCGCGAGGCCCACGACGGACCAGAGCGCCGCGGCCGCGTGCGCCTCCGGTGTGGAGCGCGGCGTGTCCCGGAGCCGCGCCAGCGCCTCCTCGCCGGTCGACACCACCTCGTCGTAGTGCCGTTCCTGGTAGAGGGCGGAGCACCGCTCGAGCAGCAGCGGGTCGATCGGCCCCGTCGGCGCCGGCGCGGACGCGGGGGGAGGTTTGCGCCACGGGACGGGTACTTCCGGCGCTTCCACCGGCGCGCCCGGGGCGGGCGCAGGCGGCGTCGGCGCGGGCTCACCCGCGGCCGGCGCCGGCCGCGCCGGCGGAAGGGGGGGCGGAACGGGCGCGGGAAGCGACGGGAGCTCCTCGACGCGATCAGCCTGCCCCGCGTGCGACCGCGCGTGGGGCGAGACCTTGCTGCGGCGCACGCGGGTCAGCGGTGCCGACGGCGCGGCCGGCAGGACTGCCTTGGGAGCGGCCACGGGCGCGGGCTTCGCCGGTGGCGGCGCGGGCTCTAGACGCCGAACCGGGTGACGGGGCCGGGACGGCCAGACGAGCTCGAGGATGCCGAGAATCAGGAGGGCGCACGCCCCCACGGCGGCGACGAGGACCAGCGCCTCTTCGCTCAGCACTGGACGTCCACCGGGCGGCGCTCGGCGATCGAGCGGTACGCGGCGAGCACGACCGCGAGGTCGCGCCGGCCTGCCGCGCCGTCCGTCTCGGGCGGCGTGCCCGTCCGCATCGCTTCGTCGAACGCCCGCAGCAGAGCCACGTGGCCCCGGGTGTCGCGTAAAAAGAGCGACAGCCGCGTGCCGCGCCCGCCGCGGAGAAGCACCCAGCGGCCCCGGTTGTCCGCAAAGCACGTGCCGTTCGTCCCCGTCACCGTAGACCATTGAAACCGGGGGAGACCTCGCGCGCCAAGCGAATTGGCGAGGAAGCCGACCACCCCTCCCGGAAGCTCGGCGAGGAGGTCCACGGAGTCCTCGCCCCCGAGGGCGACCGTCCGGGGTGGGGCGAGTGTGAAGACGCGCCGCGGCTCGCCGCCCCACCAGCGGAGGTTGTGGACGTGATGGATACCGGCATCGATGAGGACGCCGCCCCCGCACGCCCCGGCGTCGAGCCGCCAGCCGGCGTGACGCCGATAGCCGCGCGCGATCAGGTGGAGCTCGCGGAGCTCGCCGAGATGGCCTCCGGTGATGAGGCGCCGGACGTGGCGGAAGGCCGGCATGAAGTGGAAGTTCTCGGCGACCATCAGGATCCGGCCCGCGGCGCCGGCGGCGCCGATCATCCGGTCGACCTCGGCCAGCGTGGGCGCGAGCGGCTTCTCGACGAGGACGTGCAGGCCCGCCTCGAGTGCCGTGAGCGCGTCGCGCAGGTGCCGGTCGTGAGGCGTGCACACGAGCGCGCCCGCGGCGCGCGGGTCGCGGACGGCGTCCTCGTACGTGCCGAAGGCGTCCGCGGCGGCGAACTCGCGCGCGAAGGCGCGGGCCCGCCCGGCGTCGCGGCTCGCCGCGAGCAGCGGGATCCCGAGGCGACGCGCCGCCCGTGCATGGCGGCGCGCGATCCAGCCGCATCCGAGCAGGACGAGCGCTCGCGCAGCCACGAATTTTGATGCTAGCATGGGCGTAAGACGAGGAGGCTCCATGCGCCGGGTCGCGGTGATCGGGGTCGGTGTGACGAAGTTCGGCAAGCACGAGCGCACCTCGGCCGAGCTGTTCGCCGAAGCGGCGGCGGACGCGCTCCTGGACGCCGAGATCCCGCCGAGCGCGGTGCAGGCGCTCTACTACGGCAACGTTGTCGGCGGTGAGACCGAGCACCAGCTCCACACGGGGCCGCAGGCCGCGTCGATCCTGGGCATCCCCGCGATCCCCACGACGCGGTTCGAGACGGCGTGCGCCAGCTCGCACGCGGCCTTCCGGCACGCCGTGATGGAGATCGCCGCGGGCGTCTCCGACGTCGTCCTCGTCGGCGGCGCCGAGCGCGTGCTCAACGTTCCCACGCCCGAGTCGACCGAGTATTTCGCCTACGCCTCCGACGCCGGCTGGGAGCAGACGCTCGGCCTCACCTTTCCCGGCGTCTTCGCGCTCATCGCGCGCGCCCACATGCAGAAATACGGCACGACGGAGGAGCAGATGGCCGCCGTCGCCGTGAAGAACCACAAGCATGGGACGCTCAACCCGAAGGCGCAGTTCCAGAAAGAGATCAGCGTCGAGCAGGTGCTGAAGTCCGCGTACGTCGCGGATCCGCTCAAGCTCCTCGACTGCTGTCCCTTCAGCGACGGCGGCGCCGCCGTGGTTCTCGCGTCCGAAGAGGTCGCGCGCACGCGCACGAGGCCCGTCTGGGTGCTCGCCGCCGCCGCCGCGTCGGACTGGATGCTCCTCGGCGACAAGCGTGACCTCGCCCGCGTGCCCGCCACCGAGCGCGCCGCGGCCGCCGCGTACCGACAGGCGGGGCTCGGTCCGGCCGACGTAGACGTGGTCGAGCTGCACGACTGTTTCACGATCGCCGAGATCGTCGCGACGGAAGGGCTTGGCCTCTTCGAGCCCGGCGCCGGTGGTCGCGCCGCCGCCGAAGGGCGCACGAGCCTCGGCGGGGCGATCCCCGTGAATCCGTCGGGCGGCCTCAAGGCCAAGGGGCACCCGATCGGCGCGACCGGGGCGGCACAGATCGCGGAGATCGTCACCCAGCTCCGCGGTGCGGCGGGACCGCGGCAGGTGGCCGACGCCCGCGTCGGCCTCACCCACACGCTCGGCGGCAACACGGCGACCGTGCTCGTGAGCCTGTTCGGCCGTGACTGAGCCCGCGATCACGCTGCAGACCTTCTTCGAGCGCGCGCGCGACGGCCGGCTCACCGCGGTGCGCTGCCGGAAGTGCGGCGAGCTCGCCATCCCGCCGAGGCAGTTCTGTCCCGCCTGCGGCGAGCGCGCCTGGGAGGCCGTGCGGCTCTCCGGCGAGGGCGCGATCGAGAGCTTCACGGTCATCCGCGTCGCGCCGCGCGCCCACGCCGCGGACGCGCCCTACGCCATCGCAGTCGTGAAGCTCACGGAGGGCGTCTCGCTCCTCGGCCGGATCGTGGACATCTCCCTGGAGAAGATCGCCATCGGCGTCCCCGTCCGCTTCCGCCCGCTCGTCAGGGGGAGCCAGACCGCCGTCGGCTTCGGCCCCGCCTGAGCCGCCCGGTCGCCGGGGACAATTGCGCGCGACGTCACGGCCCGCGTCGCCTCCCCATCACGATGACGATGGCGGCGACGACCTCGCACCCGACACAGACGGCGAGCGCCACGGTGTACGAGCCCGACCAGTCGCGGATCGCCCCCAGGAGGCCCGGCCCGAACGCAAAGGTGAACTGATTGATCGCCACGACGAAGCTCACCACACGGCTGAAGTGCTCCTTGGGGTATTCCACCTGCACGACGAGGCCTGGAAACGTCGTCATGTTGCCGACGCCGAGACCGAAGAGCGCGCAGGCGACGTACAGGACGGACGGCGAGGGCCAGCCGATCATGGTGACCACGGCCAACGCCTGAACGGCGAGGTTGGCGGCGCAAGCCAGCCGCCGGTCCACCCGGTCGATGAACACACCCGTCGCCAGCCGGCCGATGATCGCGGCCAGCGTGGTCAGGCTCAGCGTGAGAGCAGCGCGCGCGGCTCCGAGCCGCGGCGTCAGGTAGGCCACCTGGTGGGTGATGAATCCGACCTGGGCGAGCAGACCGAGCGCGAACGGGGCGGAGATTGTCCAGAAGTGGATCGACCGGAGCAATTCGCGGCGCGGCAGCGCCGGCATCGTCTCGGGCCGCCGGGCCGGGTCGCCCGGCCCGGCCATCGCTCCGTCCGGTCGGAGGCCCATGACCTCCGGCCCCCGGTGCAGGTAGCGCGCGATCAGGGGGAGCACGATCAGCATCATGGCACCCACCATGACGAGGGCCGCCGTCGCGAAGCCGCGCGCGGCGATGAGGGTGGCCCACAGCGGAACGATGACCACGCCGCCGGCCGCTGCTCCATTCATCGCGATGCTCACGGCCAGGCCCCGCTTCCGGTCGAACCAGGGGGCGACGAGCGTGTTGATGGCGGCTCCGCTCGTGGCCGCCCATCCGACCGCCATCACGCCGAACGCCACGAACAATTGCCAGGGACGCTCGAGCAGCGGGAGGGCCAGGACCCCCAGGCCCAGCGCCCCCACCGCGACACTCACGACCCGGCAAGGGCCGAAGCGCTCGAAGGCGTCGCCGACGAAGGCGGTGAGGCTCGCGCCCAGGACGTAATAGACGGTGATGGCCAGGGAGATGAACGCGATCGGCCATCCATGACGCGCGTTCAGCGCGACGAGATAAATGCCGAGGCTGTAGAAGCCGATGCCGAAGGCGAAGAATGCGATCACGAATGCGACGACGACGATCTTCCATCCGAAGAACACGCGAAATCACCTCGCTGGCCCGGGCGCCACGGACGCGTCGGCCGGGATCATATCAGGCCCTCGCCCCCCTCTTCCGACTCGAGATCGTCCTTCCGACTCGAGATCGTCCTCCAACGCGGGATCAGGACGGTGAGGCTCTCCGGCACGTCGCCGTCTTGCACCGGCGGGGGCCCCGGATTAGCTTGGGGAGCGAGGAGGCGCAATGGCCCGGATCGACGGTGTGGCGCCCGACACGGCGGACCCCGGGATCCGTCCGGTGCTCGACGCCCAGACCCGCGCGTGGGGGGCGCCGCTCGCGAACCATCTGCTCTACGCGCGGCGCCCGTCGATCTTCCGCGGCGTCCGCGCCATGTGGACTGGTCTCGACGCCTCCGGCCTCGTCGACGCCAAGCTCGTCGCCCTCATCAACCGGCGCGTGGCGGCCCTGAACGGCTGCGAGTTCTGACAGGACATCAACGCTGCCGTGGGCAGCCGGCTCGGGGTGGAGGCGGAGAAGATCGACGCCCTGCCGGACTACGTCCGGAGCCCGCTCTACACCGAGGCCGAGCGGGCGGCGCTCGAGTACGCGGACGCCATCACCATCACCGGCCGGGACGTGAGCGACGAGCTGTTCGCGCGCCTGCGCCGCTTCTACGACGACGACGCGCTGGTCGAGCTCACGGCGGTCATCGCCTGGGAGAACGCGTCCAGCAAGTTCAACCGCGCCCTGCGGGTGCCATCGCAGCAGCTCTGGAAGCGATGAGCCGCGTCGCCCTTCTGACGGGCTTCGAGCCGTACGGCGGGCGCGGCGTCAACCCCGCCACCGAGGTGGTCACACGGCTCGACGGCGCCGAGATCGAGGGCGCGCGCGTGGCGGGCCGCGTCCTGCCCGTCTCCTTCGGCGCGCTGCGGTCGCAGATCCACGAGCTGATGCGGGACGTGACGCCCGCCGTGGTGGTGAGCCTCGGCCTCTGGCCGGGCGAGCCCACGATCCGGCTCGAGCGCGTCGCCCTCAACCTGGCCGACTTCGAGATCCCCGACAACGACGGCGCGCTCCTCCGCGACGACGTCGTTGCGGCGGCAGCGCCGACGGCCATCGCCTCCACGCTGCCCCTCCGCGCGATCGAGCGCGCGCTCCTGCACGCCGGGATCCCCGCGCGCCTGTCAACGACGGCGGGCGCCTTTCTCTGCAACGCGACGATGTACACCTTCCTCAACACCGAGCCGGCCGGGCGCGGCGTCCCGTGCGGCTTCGTGCACCTGCCCTACTTGCCCGAGCAGGTGGCGGCGCTCCTCGAGGACCTGCGCAAGGAGCAGGTGCTCGAGCTGCACCAGCGCGCCGACCTCGCGTCGATGAGCCTCGCCACGATGGTGGAGGCGGTGCGCATCGTCCTCGGCGTGTCGCTCGCGGCGGCCGCCTGATCCCGGATGGCCGAGGCGATCCTCCAGCTCGAGCAGGTCACGAAGCGGTTCGAGCGCACGCCCGCCGCCGACCGGCTCTCGCTCACCGTCCGCCGCGGCGAGTTCTTCACGTTCCTCGGGCCGAGCGGCTCGGGCAAGTCGACGATCCTCCGCATGATCGCGGGCCTCGAGCGGCCGGACGCCGGCCGCATCCTGATCGCGGGGCAGGACGTCGAGGGCGTGCCGCCGTGGCGCCGGAACCTCGGCATGGTCTTCCAGCACTACGCGATCTTCCCCCACATGACGGTGGCGCAGAACGTGGGCTACGGGCTCCGCGTCCGCCGCCGGCCGGCCGTCGAGATCGGCGAGAAGGTCGCCCGGCTCCTCGCCCTCGTCGGGCTCGCCGGCATGGCCGGGAAGAACGTCACGCTCCTGAGCGGCGGCGAGCAGCAGCGCGTCGCCCTGGCCCGCGCCCTCGTGCTCGAGCCCTCGCTCCTCCTCCTCGACGAGCCGCTCTCCGCGCTCGACGAGAAGATCCGCCGCGAGATGCAGGCCGAGCTGAAGCACATCCAGCAGAAGACGGGCACGACCTTCCTCTACGTCACGCACGACCAGGAAGAGGCGCTCACGATGAGCGACCGCATCGCCGTCCTGCACGACGGCGCCTGCGTGCAATGCGACGCCCCCGAGCGCCTCTTCCGACGCCCGCGGACCTGCTTCGTCGCCGGCTTCTTCCGCGGCTGCAACATTCTCGCCGCGCACCTGGTCGGGCACGAGCCCGGGCGTGCTCGGGTGACGATCGGCGGCGCGCCGGTCACCGTGCCCCTCGACGGCGTCACGCTGCCCGAGGGCTCCCGCCTGGCGGTGGCGCTCCGCGCGGAGCACGTGCGGGTCGGCCGTGCGGCGGCGGCGTGCCCGACGCGGCTGGAGGCGGTGCTGATGGAGGTGATCTACCGCGGCACCAACGTCGATCACGTGCTGGCGCTGCCCGACGGCCAGCGCCTGGTGGCGACCTCGACGCAGCGCGAGGCCGAGGGCGCGGGGCGGCCCGTCGCCTGCGGCTTCGACGCCGGGGACCTCATCCTCCTCGAGGGCTGACCGCACCGCGGGCGCCGACCAGCAGCAGCACGGCCACGAGTCCCAGGGTCAGCGCGATCAGGAGACTCATCAGCGCGTAAAGCGTCGGCGACAGCCCCACCTGGAGGAATGTCGACCAGATATAGGTCTGCACGGTGTTGTTCGGCCCCTGCACGAGCGACGTCCGGACCGTCTCGTTGAACGAGAGGATCACCGACACGATCGCCGCGCCCAGGATGCCGTGGCGGATCAGCGGCAACTCGACGTCGACGAAGGCCCGCAAGCGGCCGGCGCCGTGCAGGTACGCGGCCTCGAGGTACGCCGGGTCGAAGGTGGCCATCACCGCGAGGATGATCAGGAACGCGAACGGGAGCGCCCAGACCACGTGCACCGTGGTGATGGTCAGGAGCGAGGGCGTGACGCCGAGCTGGCGGAAGAAGAACGCGCTCGCGAGCCCCAGACTCACGCCGGGGATGAAGAGCGGCAGCAGGACGGCGCCCACGATCAGGCGCGGCCGCCGGAGCTCGCGCACCGCCATCGCGGCCAGCAGCGCGAGCGGTGGGGTGATAACACCGACGAGGGCGCCGACCAGGAGTGAGTTCTGAATGCCGTCCACGAGCAGCGGGTTGTCCCAGAGCCGGCGGTACCAGTGAAGGGTCACCGCGCCTGCCCCCGCCTCGGCGCCCCCGCCCAGCGAGAACAGGAGCGGCGGCACCAGTGGGATGTAGAGGAACAGCAGCAGGGCGGCGATGTACGCCCACGTGACCGCCCGCCCCGTGCGGCCCGGGCCCATTAAAACCGCCAGCGCGCGATCTTGCCGAGCACCGCGCGCAGGTCGAAGGCGAGATACCACCCCAGCAGGAACGCGAGCATGGTCGCCACCACCACGCTCGACATCGCGGCCGCCAAGGGGTAGTTGAGCACGTCGAGGGCGCTCGTGATCGTGTTGCCCATGAGCTGGTAGCCGACGCCGCCCAGGATGATCGGCACCGCGCTCTCGCCGACGGTCCCCACGAACCCGAAGATGACCGCGGCAAAGACGCCGGGCATCGACAGCGGCAGCGTGACGCGCCGGAAGGTGACGCGCGGGCTCGCCCCGAGGAGCCAGCTCGCTTCCACCAGCCGCCGATCGAGGCCGTCGAGGGCGGCCCACAGCGGGTAGATCATGAACGGCATGTAGGAGCTGATCAGCCCCACGAAGACGGCGAAGTCGCTGAAGAGGAGCCAATCGACGGCGCGCTCGGTGACCCCGGCCGCCATCAGCGCCCGGTTCACGGGACCCGTGCGGCTCAGCAGGTAGACCCACGAGAAGGTGCGGATGACATAGTTGACGAGGAACGGGATCGTGAAGAGGAGGAGGACGTTCCGGGCCAGCTCCCGCCGCACGCGCAGAGCCAGGAAGTAGGCGACCGGGTAGGCGAGCAGGAGGCCCAGCAGAGTGACCGCGGCGCCGACGACGAGGCTCCGCTCGAGCACCGAGAGCCGCACGCCGGTGAAGAACTCCGCGTAGGAGGCGAGCGTGAAGGCGGGCCGGATCCAGAATCCGGCCCGCTCCCAGAAGCTCCACACGAACATCACGCCGAGCGGCACCAGCAGCGCGCCGGCGACGAACGCGAGCGGCAGACCCAGCAGCGCGTACCGCGCGACGGCCGCCAGGAGCACGCGCGCGTCTGCTACGCGGCCTTGAAGCGCGCCCACTCCGACTCGTACGTCTCCACGTGCGTCGGCCAGCGGTTTTGCCAGGTGCCGCCGAAGCGGAACTTCTGCCGCACGTTGGCGTCGATCGCGGCGATCTCCTGGGCCTCGGCCGGCCCGAACTCCTTCGGGTTGTTCTTCGCGTAGGCCACGGCCGCCGGGTTCGTCATGTAGCCGCGGCTCAGCGTGATCTTCGCCCCGTACCAGCCGCCGAGCATGAAGTCGAGCAGCTCGTAGGCGGCCTTCTCCTGCTCCTTCGAGCGCTTCGGGTTCCGGACGACATAGGCCGCCATGGCCCAGAGGAGGTAGCCCTCCTTCGGCGCCGCGTACACGGCGTTCACGCCCTTCTTCTTGGCCACGAACACCATCGGCTCCCAGCAGTCCATCACGTAGACCTCGCGGCTGGTGAGCAGGTTGACCGACTGCTCGAAGCTCGACCAGATCACCCGGAATTGCCCGGCCTTCTTCTTCTCGATCAGGAAGTCGACCACCGTCTTGATCTCGGCCGGCGTCATGTTGGCCGGGTCCTTGATCGAGGCGAGCTTGTTCTGCTGCAGGTAGAGGGCCGTCTTCTGCCCGGTCGTCGTGAAGTTGTCCTCGAGGGCGACGAAGCCCTTCCACTTCGGATCGAAGAGCGCGCCGTAGGAATCGAGCGGACCCGTTTTCTCCGGCAGGTAGGCGAAGGAGTCGCCCTGCAGGACGGTGGGCACGCCGTAGACGTTGCCCTTGTAGCCGATGAAGTCGAAGCCCGGCTTGCCCGGCGCGAGGAACTCGCGGACGTACGTGTCTCTGGACCAGTTCGGCATGCGGGCGGTGTCGATCCGCTCGATCAGGTTGTTCTCGACCAGCGGCTTCTGCATCCCGCCGACGATATTGACGATGTCGTAGATTCGCGTGCCGCCGCCCGCGATGAGGACGTTGAGCACCCCGGACGGCGCGTTGCCCATCGCCACCAGCTTGACGTCCCAGCCCGTCGGCCCACTGAACTTCGACCAGTCGCCGCCCGGGTCGCCGACGCCGACGTCCGCGAGGGTGACCGTCCCCTTGGCGGCCCAGGCCGGCGCCCACCGCCCCGCCAGCGCGAGCCCCGCCCCGCCGACCGCCGCGCGCTCGAGGAACTCCCTGCGACTCACCCCTGTGCCATCGTTCTCCATGCGCCCCTCCGGTCGCACGCCGGCGTTGGCTTCCGCGGCGCCGCGCCGCCGCATGGTGTCATCCGGGGCGCGGCGAAGTCAACACCCGGCGCGCGATCCGCGAGTATGATGAGCGAGACCAGCGACAAGGAGGAACAGAACATGACAGAGGTTGCCCGTGTTCCGGCGCAAGAGGCACGACAGAAAGTGACCGGTGGCCGCGCGCTCCTCGTCTGCGCCTACGAGGACGAAGCGAAATGCAACAAGATCAAGCTCGACGGCGCCATCTCGCTGAGGAGTTTTGAAGCGCGGGTGCCGAGCCTCGGTCGAAACCAAGAAGTCATCTTTTACTGCGCTTGACCGGCCGAGGCGACCGCTGCCGGTCAGGCAGCGAAGTACCTCGGGCGAGGCTTTTCTCACGCCAAGGCCCTCGGCGGTGGCGTGGAGGCTTGGCGCGCCGCGGGATACCCGATGACCTCGAACTGACGCGTTCGGCGCGCGATGGCAAGCGGTCGGCCGTGCCTCGTCTTCCTTCCAGCGATGCTGTGCGATGAGGACCTCTATCGGTCGCAGATCGAACGCTTGCGCGATCTCGTCGAGCCGCTTCTGCTGGTCGTCGCGGAACCGAGCATGCCCGCCGCGGCAGCGACGGTCTTGCGTCACGCTCCCGAGCGTTTCTTTCTTGCTGGTACTTCCTATGGGGGCAGCCTGGCCCTCGAGGTGGCGGCGACCGCACCTGCGCGCGTCGCCGGATTGTGGCTCATGGGTTGCAACCCGGGGCCATATCGCCAGACGGTCGAACGCGGGTTGAACGCGCGCGTGCAAGCCGGAGAGTTCGACGCCGTCGTGGACGAACTCGCGAAGGCCGTGGTCTCCCGAGGCGGCCCGCATGCGATCGCGGCGATGGCGACGTTTCGGTCCATGGCGCGGCGCGCAGGCCCAACGCTGCTCCTGCGCCAGAACACGGCGCTCATGGAGCGAAGCGACCGGCGCGGCGACCTCTCGCGTATCTCCTGCCCCACGCTCTTGGTGTGGGGCCGAGAGGACAGCTTTGCCGACGTCGAGCACGGCCACGATATGGCGGCGCGTATCCCCGGAGCGCGTCTCGTTGTGCTCGACGGCTGCGGTCATCTTCCGACGCTGGAGCGGCCAGAGGAAGCGACGCGGGCGGCGCGCGAGTGGCTGCTGGCGACCCTTCGAGGAGGTTAGGTGGAGAACCCACATATAAACCCACATATAGAGGATGGGATGACCGACTATCGCATCATAGAAGTGCGGCTCGCCGACACTCTCGGCCTCCCGCGGCGTCCAGTCGCGGTCACGTTCCGGGAGACGCCGCCCGTCGGAGTACCGAAGTTCACAGGAACGGAGCCCTCCGGGTGCAGCTTCTGGCGGATCGCGGCGGGCGGACGGTTGGTAGTTACACGCATCACCTCGCCCTCCCGCACGACCGCAGCCAGGAGCTCGACCAGACGCTCTCGCTCATGGCCGGGATCGGCTATCTCAAGATGGAGGAGGTTCCCAGGATCCCCCGCCTGCCCCGGCCGCCGGGCGTCGTGATCTACGCGCCCCTCGCAGACACGCCGGTGGAGCCGGACGTGGTGCTCTTCACGGGTCGGCCCGGACGCGTGATGCTCCTGCACGAGGCCGCCGTGCGCGCGGGTGTGCGCGCGCAGGTTCCGCTTTGGGGCCGCCCGACGTGCGTGGCGCTCCCCGCCGCCCTCGCCGACGGCATCGTCGCCAGCACGGGATGTATCGGCAACCGCGTCTACACCGACGTGGGAGAGGACGAACTGTACGTCACAGTTCCTGGGAAGGATCTGCCCCGAATCGCCGAGGAGGCCCAGACGATCGCTTCGGCCAACGCCAGGTTGGCCGAATACCATCGCGGACGACGCGCGACGCTCGCCACGGAATGAGCACCGCCGCTGAGACAGGTCACGGAATACACCAGCCGCATGGGTGACGCGCGCATCAGCGCTCCGTCTGCCGCGCGCGTGCGATCAGCCTGAAGAGGCGCTCGGGCGTCACCGGCAGCTCCGTGATCTCGACGCCGAGCGGCGCCAGCGCATCGGCGATCGCGTTCGCGATGGCGGCGGGCGCGCCGATCGTACCGCCCTCGCCCACGCCCTTGAAACCCCCGAGCGTGGTGGGCGACGGGCGCTCGAGGTGGACGACCTCGATCGCCGGCACCTCGGCAGCCGTCGGGACCAGGTAGTCCATGAGGCTACCTGTGAGGAGCTGGCCGTCCTCGCCGTACACGATCTCCTCGAGCAGCGCCGCCCCGATGCCCTGCGCCACGCCGCCGATCGCCTGGCCTTCGACGATCAGTGGGTTGATGATCCGGCCGCAGTCCTCGACGACGACGAAGCGGCGCACCGTGACCGCGCACGTCTCGGGATCGACCTCGACCACCGCGACGTGCGTCGCGTTCGACGCGGTGCCGAAGTACGGATCGTAGAACCGCGTCGCCTCGAGCCCGGGCTCCATCCCATTCGGCAGGCGCTTGGCGCCTCCGTACGCCGCTTGCGCGATCGCGCGGAGGGTGAGCGCCCGGTCGGGAGCGCCGCGCACCGTCGCGCGGCCGTCGGCGAGCGTGAGGTCGCCGGCGGAGACTTCGAGCAGATGCGCCGCAATGGCGAGCGCCTTCGTCTTGAGCGCGCGCGCCGCGAGGATCGCGGCGCCGCCGCCGATGACCGCGCTCCGGCTCGCGTAGGTCCCGGTCCCCGAGGGCGAGGCGGCCGTGTCGCCGTGGATCACCCGCACCGCCTCGAGCCGCGCCCCCAGCTCCTCGGCGACGACCTGGGCCAGCGTCGTTTCGTGCCCCTGCCCGTGGCATGCGAGGCCGAAGCTCGCCGTGACCGTCCCGCCCGGATCCACACGGATCGTCGCGCCCTCGGTGCCGGTATTGATGGCCGCGCCCGGCGAGGCAGGGATCGCCGAGCCCACGCCCGTCAGCTCGACGTAGGAGGCGACGCCCACGCCCACGTACCGTCCCGCGTCACGCGCGCGGCGCTGCTCGGCTCTGACGCGCGCGTAGTCTAGGACCTCGTGCGCCCGCTCGAGCGACTCGACGAAACTTCCGCTGTCCCACACCAACCCCGACGGCGAGCGGTACGGCAGCTCGTCCGGTCTCAGGAGATTCCGGAGCCTGAGCTCGACCGGATCGATCCCCAGGCGGCGCGCGGCGCGGTCCACGAGCGCCTCCGTCACGAAGGTCGAGACGGGGCGGCCGACGCCACGGTACGGCCCCATCGGGGCTTTATTCGTCGCCACGCCCCACCCCTCGCCCCGGTAGTGCGGCACGCGATAGGGGCCGGGCAGGAAGCTGATCACCTGGATGACTTCGATCGACGCGGTCCAGGGGTAGATCGAGTACGCGCCGACGTCCGCGACCGCGCGCGCGCGGAGGCCGGCGATCGTCCCGTCCGCGTTCAGCGCGAGCTCCGCGTCGATCGTCTCGTCCCACGCCTGCGTGCTCGTCAAGAGATCCTCGCGCCGGTCGCCGACCCACTTGACCGGCCGACCCGTGAGCCGCGCGAGGGCGCAGACGGCGACCTCCTCGGGGTAGAGCGCGCTCTTCACGCCGAAGCCGCCGCCCACGTCGGGCGCGACGACGCGGAGCCGGTGCACGGGCAGGTCGAGCAGGTCGGCGAGCGCCTCGCGCAGGAGACCCGGGACCTGCGTCGACGACCAGAGCGTCAGCTCGGCCGTGCCCGCGTTCCAGTGCGCGAGGCAGGCGCGGTTCTCCAGCGTGACGCCGGCATGGCGGTGAACGCGGAAGCGGTCCGCGACGATCAGGGCGGCCGTCTTCATCGCCGCGTCGGCGTCGCCCTGAACGAAGGCGCGCGACAGGAGGACGTTGCTGCCGGCCGCGTCGTGAACGAGCTCGGCGCCTGCCGCCATCGCCGCCTCCGGCGTCGCGACGACGGGCAGCGTGTCGTAGCGGACCTGAATCACCTCGACCGCGTCCTCGGCGACGTAACGGCTCTCGGCGAGGACGGCGACAACCGCCTCGCCGGCGAAGCGCACCTTGCCACGCGCCAGCGGCGGGAATTCGGTCGCGCGATATCCGGTCATCCGGGACTCGCTGCGCAGGGGTCGCGCGTGGGGCGCGAGCTCGTCCCCCGTGACGCACGCCGAGACGTCAGGAAGCTCGCGGGCGCGGAGCGAGTCGATCGAGACGATGCGGGCGTGGGCGTACGGGCTCCGAAGGAACGCGACGTGCAGCGTCCGGGGCAGCGTCAGGTCGGCCACGTACCGGCCCTGCCCGCGGAGGAGGCGCCCGTCCTCCACGCGGCGCACGGGCGCGCCGATGAGCGTCACTGTATCGAGAGCCGCGGGGCCGGCACCTTCGGTGGATGGCCCAAGACGAGGTGCGCCCCGGCTGCGTCCCGCATGTCGCCATTCATTCCACTGGACCGGAGCCGCGGGGTCGGCGCACGGCGCTCAGCGCATCTTCTGCGCGGCGGCCTCGACGGCCTTGATGATGCCGTGGTAGCCGGTGCAGCGGCAGAGGACGGCGGAGACGCCCTCGCGGATCTCGTCCTCGGTGGGCGACGGGTTCGTCCGGAGCAGGTCGAGCGCCGTCAGGAGCATGCCCGGAGTGCAAAAGCCGCACTGCAGGCCATGATGCTCGCGGAACGCCTCCTGCAACGGATGGAGCCGGCCGTCCTGCATGAGTCCCTCGATCGTGAGGAGCTCCGCACCGTCGGCCTGGACGGCGAGCATGATGCAGGAGCGCGCGGCCTCGCCGTTGAAGAGAATCGTGCACGCGCCGCAGACCCCGTGCTCGCAGCCGACGTGCGTGCCCGTGAGGCCGAGGTCCTCGCGGAGGAAGTCCACGAGGAGCTTGCGCGGCTCGCAGCGTCCCGTGTGCGCGACGCCGTTCACCGTGACGCGGACCGTGACGGGATCAGACACGGGCGCCTCTGATCGCGCGCGTGAGCGCCCGGCGGGTGAGCACCTCGGTGAGGTGGCGGCGGTAGTCGGCGGAGGCGTGGAGGTCGGAGTCTGGCGACACGAGCTCGGCGGCGCGCCGGGCCGCGGCGGCGATCGCTGCGTCGGTGAGGCCGTCGCGTTCGAGGATCTCCTCGGCCGCGGACAGCCGCACGGGCACCGGCCCGGCTCCCGCCGTGGCCAGGCGCGCCTGCGCGCAGCGCGCGCCGTCGCGGACCACCATCGCCGCGATCGCGACGATCGCGAAGTCGCCGCGGCGCCGCGCGAACTCCTCGAGCGCAAAGCCGGCCGCCGGGTCCATCGCTGGCAAGCGGACCTCGGCGAGGACCTCGTCGGGCTCGAGGCTGGTCGTGAGGTACGTCACGAAGAGGTCCTTCGCCTGCACGACACGCTCGCCCTTCGGGCCGCGCGCCACCACCGCGCCGCCGAGCGCCGTGAGGACCGCGGGGTACTCCGCGGACGGGTCCGCGTGGGCGATCGAGCCGCCGATCGTGCCGCGCGTCCTGATCGGCAGGTGCCCCACCCACTTCGTCGCCTCCCCGAGGAGCGGGAGCCTTCGCGCGACCACGGGAGAGAACTCGATCGTCCGCTGGCGCGTCATCGCGCCGAGCCTCACCTGCCCATCGCCCTCCTCGATGTAGGCGAGGCCCGGGATCCGGCCGAGGTCCACGAGCGCGGCCGGACGGCTCAGGCGGAAGTTAAGGAGCGGCATGAGGCTTTGGCCCCCGGCGAGGACTTTCGCCTCGCCGCCGTAGCGCTGGAGCAGCGCCACGGCCGCCTCCAGGCTCGCCGGGGCGTGGTAGTCGAACGAGACGGGCTTCACGCCTGACGCGCCTTCTTGATCAATTCGTAGAGTCTTGTCGGCGTCATCGGGAGCTCGGTGATCCGGATGCCGAGCGGCGAGAGCGCGTCGCTCACCGCGTTGGCGATGACGGCCGGGACCGTCATCGAGGACGACTCGCCGAGGCCCTTCGAGCCGAGCGGCGTGAGCGGCGAGGGCGACACGACGTGGGCGATGTCGATCGTCGGCGCCTCATTGGCCGTCGGGACCAGGTAGTCCATGAACGTGCCGGTCAGGAGCTGCCCGTCTGCGTCGTAGGCGAGCTCTTCGTAGAGCGCCCCGCCCAGACCGTGCAGCGCGCCGCCATAGATCTGTCCCTCCGCGATCATCGGGTTGATGATCGTCCCGGCGTCGTGGATCGTGACATAGCGGAGGATCTTGACCGCGGCCGTCTCCGGGTCCACCTCGACGGCCATCACCTCGGCGATGAAGCCGTAGGTGTTCGACGAGTTCACGCGGTCTTCCGCGTCGACCGCCTTCGAGCCGGTGAAGCCGAAGACCGCCGTCGCCTGGAGACCGGGCTCCATGCCGTCGGGGAGCGATTCGGTGTTCCAGTGGGCGCGGCCCGCGAGATCCTTGATGGCGTAGGACGGCCCCTTGCCGGTCCGCACCCGCACGGCCCCGTCCCGGAATTCCAGCCGGTCCGGAGGAACGTCCATCAGGTGAGCGGCGTACTCGACGAGCTTGGCCTTGAGCTTGCGCGCGGCGAGGGCGACGGCGCTCGTCCCCACGGAGCCGAAGCGGCTCGAGTACGTGCCCGACGAGATGGACCACACCCGCGTGAACGTGTCCATCTCGTCGACGACCGTGATCTCCTCGGGGGTGAGCCCGAGCTCGTCGGCGACGATCTGCGAGACGACCGTCGCGTGGCCCTGGCCCTGCGGTGCCGTGCCGACGATCGTGATGACGCGCCCGAGCGGGTCGATCTTGACAGTCGCCGAGTCCACGGCGCCCGACTTCGGCAGATACTCGGGCTTGGCGCGAAACTGCGGGTCGAGCGCCGCCGCGACGTAGCCCATGTTGGAGACCGACGGGTCCACCGCGAGCGCCAGTCCGATCCCGACGTAGCGGCCGGCGGCCCGCGCCGTCGCCTGCTCGCGGCGGAGCTCGGCATACTTCGCGATCTCGAGCGCCTTCGCGAAGGCCTTGGGATAGTCGCCCGAGTCGTAGAGCCCACCGCTCGGCGTCCGGTATGGCATCTCCGCGGACGGGATCAGGTTGCGCCGCCTCACCTCGGCGGGATCCATGCCGAGCGCATCGGCGAGCCGGTCGACCATGCCCTCGGTTTCGAAGTAGAGGTGGCCACACGCGTAGCCGCGGTTCGGCCCCGTGAGGCTCTTGTTGGTCATGACGGTCGAGGCGTCGACTTCGAGATGCTGAAACCTGTATGGGCCGACAAAGTTACCCGTCGGACGAAAGCTGCAACCCGGTTCAGGGCTCCGGATGTAGCCGCCGACATTATCGAGCCAGCGGAAGCGCATGCCGAGGATCGTTCCGTCCTTCTTGGCGGCGAGCTCGCGGTCCGCGATCCGGTCGGTGCCGCTCGAGGAGGCGAGCAGATGCTCCCGGCGGTCCTCGATCCACTTGACCGAGACACCCGTCAGCCGCGCCGTCAACGCGATCAGTGCGATGTAAGGGTAGATCGACGTCTTGATCCCAAACGAGCCGCCGATGTCGGGTGGCACGATGAAGCGAAGCTTGTTCTCGGGCACGCCGAGCGCGCGCGCCGTGAGCGGGTGCATGATGAACGGCCCCATGAAGTTGGACCAGACCGTGCAGACCCCGTCGAGGGGGTCCCACTTCACGATCACGCCGTACGTCTCGATCGGGGTCGAGCTGTACTTCGGGAACCGGAAGCGCTCCTTGATGACGACGTCGGCTTCACGGAACGCGCGGTCGGGGTCGCCGTACACGAGCCGGCGGTGGCCCGCCAGATTCGTCCCGACGGCGTCGTGGAGGATCGGCGCGTCGGGCTCCAAGGCCGTTTCGGGATCGGTGACCGCGGGCAGCGGCTCGTACCGCACGCGCACGCGGTCGGCCGCGTCCTCGGCGAGGTACCGGGTCTTCGCGACGACGACCGCCACGGGCTCGCCGACGAAGCGCACCTTGTCGGTCGCCGCGCAGTAGTAGCGCACGGGGGCCGCGACGCCGACCGAGAACGGCTTCGTGAGCCGGAGGACGTCCTCGCCCGTGATCGCGCCCACCACGCCGTCGACCGCGAGCGCGGCTTCGAGGTCATAGCCGAGAATGCGCGCGTGGGCGTGCGGCGAGCGGACGATCGCCGCGTGGTGGAGGCCCGCGACGGGCGGATGGTCGTCGATGTACGTCCCGCGCCCGGTGAGGAGGCGCGCGTCCTCGACGCGCTTCACCGGCTTGCCGATCCAACGCTCAGCCCTGCTCATCGATCCATCGCTTGGCCAGCTCGACGGCGTACTGGTTGGCTTGCTCCCGAGTCGGGCGAGTCTCCTTGTCCGGGAGGATGGCCTGCTGGGCTCTGCGTGGCCCGGCCTGGAGGATGACCCACGCCCTGGGCATCCATCCCTTGGATCGCAGCGACTGCGAGTCGGGTCGGATCAGGTACTTCTTATAAGGAATGCCTTGCACTCCGCCCTCCTCCTTCCTGGCCCGCGACCGACACGCCCGTGAGTGTCGCCAGACGCGTGGCGAGCGGTGTGTTGCGACTCCGGCCGACCCTCACCTCACCGTCGATGACGACGCACGAGACGCCGGGGATGTCGCCGCGCGTGATCGCGTCGAGCGCATTCCGGGCCAGCGAGGCGGCCGGCGCGTCGCAGACGACGAGGTCCGCGGGCGCGCCGACGGCGATGGTTCCCGTGCCGCGCTCGAGCCGGAAGATCCGCGCGTTGTTGCCCGTGGCGAGCGCGACCGCCTGCTCCGGTGGGAGCTCGCCGAGCGAGGCGAGCTCGCAGACGCTCTTGATGACGCCCAGGGGCATGACCCCGGTCCCCGTCGGCGTGTCGCTCGCGATCGAAACACGCGCGAGCGCCCCGGCCTCCCGGCAGCGCTTCACGATGTAGAGCGCCGAGCGGAGGTTGCCCGCCTGCACGACCTGCAGCGCCATCGGCGTCTCACGGATGATCGCGTCGAGCCCCGCCTCGTCGAGCGACGTCGTCCCGCCGTTGACGTGACCGCAGACGTCGGGCCGGAGATGAAGGAGCACGTCGTGGGTGATCGCGCTCGAGCCCGGGATCGAGGTGCCGCCCGAGTGGGACATGACACAGAGCCCGTGCTTCTGCGCCCGGCGGATCTCAGGTTCACCGTCCTTCGGGTGGGCGTAGCCGCCGAACCCGTACTTCGCGTGACGGACGCCGTGGCGCGCCATCTCGGCGAAATCGTCGTCCGTCAGGCCCGGCTCGAGGACGACCGAGCCCGCGTTGACCTTCATGCCGTTGGGGTGGAAGTGCGCGAAGCACTTCGCGGCGGCGATCGCGAGCGCCTTCGCGGCGACGGGGTCGTGCGGCCGGCCCGGCGCGTGCACGCCCTCGCCGGCGGAGACGACCGACGTGATCCCGCCGTGGACGTAGGAGTCGAGGAAATCGACGGTCTTCTGGCGCGGCGTGTAGTCGCCGAGCACGACGTGGCAGTGGGAGTCGATGAGTCCAGGGATGACGGTCGTCCCCCGGCAGTCCACGACGACGTCGGCGGCCGCCGCGCCCGTCTTGGAAGCTCCGCCGATCGCGCTGATCGCTCCGCGCTCCACGAGGATCGCCTCGGCCTCGAGCCGAGGCGACGCGAGGATGCCGGTTGCGATGGCGCCGATGTTGACGAGGCCGAGCGTCGCCATCAGTACTCGCCGAGGCAGCGGCTCACCATGGCCTTGGCCGCCTGCCAGTCGTACGCGTGGAACATGCGGCGGTTCACGACGGGCTGCGCCGCCGAGTAGAACATCTCGTACTGGAGCTGGCGTCCGCCGAACTCGGTCCCGACGAAGTCCCAGACGAGCTTGACCAGCTTGACGCGCTCGCGCGCCGGGGCGGCGGCGGAACGGTAGTACCGCTCGGTGTTGGCCCGCGTCTCCTCGCTCGTGAAGGCGGCCTCCGAGGACGGCACGGCCTGGAAGGCGCCGCCGGCGAGCTCGCGGAGCGTGCGCAGCATGTCCACGATCAGCCGGCGCTGAAGGGCCATGCCCGCATACACGTACTGCGGGTGCGGCCGCGCCACGCCGCCAGAGATCAGCGGGAAGTGCTCGGCGGCTCGCACGAGGGCGTCGAACGCCGCGCAGAGGGCGGCGAGCTCCCCGCCGAGCGTCGCCTGGACGTTCGGGTCGCCCTCTGCCTTCTGCACCTCGGCGAGCCGCAGCGCCAGGCCGGCCATGAACTCGAGCTTGACGCCGAACCGGACGAGCGACTGGAAGTTGGCCAGCGTGTGCGAGGGCGTCTCGTGGAACTGGGCGTTGACGCGGTCGACGTCACGATAGACGAAGACCTGCTCCCAGGGCACAACGACGTCGTTGAACACGACGGTCGTGTCGACCTCGTCGAACCGCGAGGAGAGCGGGTAGTCGAAGACGCTCGTCGCCGTCGTCGCGTACGGGCGGCGCGGGTAGAGCCGGAGCCCCTCGGCGTTCATCGGCACGACGAGCGAGATGGCGTAGTCCTCGTCACCCGGGACGAGCGGGGTGATGTAGGAGAGGAAGAGCCAGTCGGCCATCGTCGCCGACGTGGCGATCGCCTGAGCCCCGCGCACGACGATCCCGCCGTCGGTCTCCCGCACGACGCCGGGATGGAGGAACGGCTCCGGATGGCGGTGGGCGGGCTGTGAGCGGTCCACCTGGGGCGGGACGATCGCGTAGGCGAGGTAGAGGTCCTCGTCGCGCGCGCGCTCGTAGAAACGCACGACGCTGTCGCCGAACCGCACGCCGCCCCGGTCGAAGAGCTGTCGCCAGGCGGCGAACGCCGTGAGCACGCACGCGACGTGGTCGGGGGTGCGCCCCATCAGGCCGTAGGAGGGCTCCGCCCAGAAGCGGTGCACGCGTCGCCGCGTCCCGAGGTCCTCGGCGGACCTCGGCACGAGCCACATGGTGCTGTGACGCGTCCCCGTCGCGGGATCGGCGAAGGTCAGCACGGGGTCGGCTTCCGCCGCGTGGGCGCGGTCGTAGATCGCGGCGATACGGCGGATCGGCTCGGCGAACGCCGCGTGGCTCGTGACGTCCTTGACCCGCTCGCCGTCGAGGTAGACCGCGCGGCCGTCCCGCAGGGCGGCGATGTAGGTGGCTCCCGTTCGCACGCGCCAACCTTGCCACAGGCGCCGCGTCATGACAAACCCCGTGGCCGGTGCTAGTGTCTCGCAACTTCGGATCGGGAGGCGCCGGATCTGACACGTCCACCCCTGGCGGTCGTCCTCGTCGCCGTCGTCATGATCGCGCTCGGCGAGACCGGCGGTGCGGCGATGTCGCGCTTTCGCCCGCAGGTCGAGCGCTACGCCAGCGCCCGCGTGGCCGCGAACGCGCAGGCGCACGGCCTTTCGGGCGCACCGGAGTACGACGAGGCGGTTCGCGACCGCGCCGTCTTCAGCGTGGAAGCCGGGCTGTCGTTCTTTCACACGCACGCCGAGGGGGTCGGCCTCATCCTCTTCTTCGCGAGTACGATCGTAGCGAGCGCGGTCCCCTGGCGCCGCGTGCGGGCCGCGTTCTACTGGGCACTCGCCTCGGGCGCCCTCTTTCCGCTCGGCTATCTGGTCTACGCGGCCGCCGTGCTGGAAGCGGGGCGCGACGCGGGCACCGAGCTCGCCGAGCGCTGGGTGCTCACGCCCCTCGGCAGCGCCGCGATTCTCGGGTTGGTCGGCCTCGCCGTCGTGCTCGCTTTCCGGAAACCCATGGAATGATCCCGGCCTCGCGGCTTCGGTTCGGTGGAATGAATGGCGACTGGCGGAACACAGCCGGGGCGCACCTCTCTCAGGCCACCCACGGATGATCCCGGCCTCGCGGCTTCGGTGCGGTGGAATGAATGGCGACTGGCGGAACACAGCCGGGGCGCACCTCTCTCAGGCCACCCACGGATGATCCCGGCCTCGCGGACCCCGGTCCAGTGGCGCGTGCCCCCCGTCCCTGTGCTGCTGACCGCGGTGGTGCTGATCGTCTGCGCGGAGGCGGGCGGCGCCTCGATGGTGCGCTTCAAGCTCGAGCTGACGCGGTGGGCCCGAAATGCGATGCTGGCGCGCCCGGCGGTGCACGGGCTCCTCGGTGTGCGCGACGTGGACGAGCGCGTGCTCGACGAGGCGCTCGTGAAGTTCGACGCCGGCCTGCGCCTCTTCCACCTGCACGCGGAAGGGATGGGGCTCGTGATCGTCGCCATGACCACCGTCGCCGCGACTCTGGCGAGTTCGCCGGGCTCCCGCCGGCCCATCATCGCCCTTCTCACCGTCGGTGGAGCAGGCTATCCTCTCGGCTACCTGCTCTGGAGCGGGCTGATTCCCTACTACGGGCTCGAGAGGGGAAAGACGATCGCAGAATGGCTCGTGTGGATCCCGTTCGGCGGCGCGACGATCGTCGCCCTCTGGTGGCTCGCCGGTCTCGTCGCGCTGAGGCTCTGGCACCATTGAGCCCGAGTGGAGCGCTCCTGCTCGTCCTCGCCGCCGTGGCCCCGGCCTTCGCCCATCACGTCGGCGCGTATGTTCCGACGGACAACGAGATCACGACGAACTTCAAGCAGATCAAGTTTTCCGTCCAGGCGGGCAAGTTCGACGTCGCGCTCCGGTTCTTCGAGACGGGCCCGCTCCGCGCCGACATGCGCGCCAGGGCGGGGTCGCTCCCCCGCGGGCTCGAGACCGGGCTCTCCGCCGCCCTCGCGGCCGGCGACGCCGCCGAGGTCGAGCGCCGTCTCATGGTCTTCTTCGCCGCGCTGGCCCGCGACCTGGCGCTGGACGCCGAGCGTCGCACAGCCGATCCGCAGCTCTCCCACGACGCCCGCGCGGCGATCGGCGCGCGGTTCCTCGAGGCGATCTGGCGCTACTACAATCTCGTGGACTTCGCCGTCGCGCAGCGCGACGACAAGACGTCGGTCGCCGTCCGCCTCGCCTTCGACGAGGCGGCGGGCTACGCGAAGGGAACCGCGGCGCCGGCCGGCCTGCGGGAATCCCTCGCGCGGATCGCCCAGGTCCTCTCGGTCCTCATCGAATCGTCAACCCCAGCAAGGAGGGGGTCATGAAGCGTGTAGCCGGGGTCGTCGTGCTCGCGGTGGTCGCCGCCCTCGTGTGGGCCACGGCGCCCGCCGTCTCCCAGCCGAAGGTCGTGCGGATCGGCGACCTCGGCTCCAAGGTCGGCGTCTTCGAGGGCTATGGGAAGTACCAGACGATGGGCATCCAGATGGCCGTCGAGGAGCTGAATGCCAGGGGCGGCGTCCTCGGCCACCGGGTCGAGATCATCTCGGAGGACGACGAGACCAAGCCCGCCCCCGCGGTCCGCAAGGCGGAGAAGCTCATCCTCCAGGACGAGGTGAAGCTGCTCGTCGGCGTCGTGTCGAGCGGCGCGACGATGGCGGTGATGGACGTCACCAAGAAGCACAAGACGATTCACTGGAACTCGGTCTCGTGCGCCGAGTTCATGCGGACGACGAAGTTCCACAAGTACTACTTCTCGAACCAGCCCGACTCCCGCATGCAGGCGAACGGGCTTGCGAAGTACATCGTCGACCAGATGGGCAAGCGCGTCTACATCTTCTACACCGACTACGCCATGGGGCAGTCGGACGGCCGCCAGTTCAAGACCGCGCTCGAGCGGCTCGGCGGCGAGGTCGTCGGCGTGGCCGGGGCGCCGCTCGACACCAAGGACTTCAGCCCGTGGTTCGGCGCGATCAACGCGGCCACTCCCGAGGTCCTCTTCCTCGCGTTCGCCGGCACGGACTCGCTGCGGCTGATGACCCAGCTCCACTCGTTCGGCATGACGCGGAAGTACAAGCTGGCGGGGATCGACTGCTTTCTGCTCCAGCAAGACCTGCCGTCCATCGCCGAGCCGATGGAGGGCTTCGTCCAGCTCAACCACTTCTCCGCGTACAACCCGGACACGAACATGCAGGCCTTCAACGCCCGGTTCAAGAAGAAGTTCGGCGTGGACGCCAACATCGCGGCCGGCGCGTACGATGCCGTCCACTTCTGGGCGGCCGCGGTCGAGAAGGCGAAGTCCTTCGACCCCGACCGCGTCGCCCTCGCCCACGAGGGGATGTGCCTGGACAACACCCACATCGGCCGGCAGTGCATCCGCAAGGAAGACCACCAGGTCGTGATGGACATGCACCTCTACCAGGTGAAGGGCGGCAAGAACCTCCCGATCGCGCGGATCGCCGGCACCGACTCGATCGGCGAGCCGATGGTCGGCAAGGATCCGGTGGAAGGGTTCTCCTGGGAGCTCAAGAAAAAGAACTAGCGCGCGTTGGATTATCTCGTCGCGGTCCTGCTGCCGCAGCTCCTGCACGGCCTCGTCTTCGGCGCCGCGCTGGGGCTCTTGGCGCTGGGCCTCACCGTGATCTTCGGGCTGCTGGGCGTCATGAACTTCGCCCACGGCGAGCTGTACATGCTGGGCGCGTACGCAGGGATCGCGGTGGTCGGGCTCACCCACTCGTTCTGGGTGGCCCTGATCCTCGCCCCCCTCTCCGTCGCCGCCCTCGGCGCCGTCACCGAGATCGCGACGCTCCGCCCCATCTACCGCCGCGAGCCCCTCTACGGCCTCATCCTCACCTTCGGCCTGGCGCTCGTCTTCCGCGAGGGCGCGCGGCAGATCTGGGGCGGCGACATGCGACGCATCCTGCCACCCGTCACCGGCTCGACGCCACTCCTCGGGATGACCTACCCGAACTACCGCCTCTTCCTCCTCGGGGCGTCGTCCGTGTTGCTCCTGGCGATCTGGGTCTTTTTCACGCGCACGCGCGCGGGGGTTCTGGTGCGGGCGGCCGTGCAGGACGCCGAGATGCTCGACGGCCTCGGCGTCAACGTCCCGCGCCTCTTCACGCTCACCTTCGCCGGCTCGGCGGCGCTCGCCGCCCTCGCCGGCCTGCTCCTGGCTCCCGTGTTCACGGTGTACCCCCAGATGGGGGTCGAGATGATCCTGCTGGCGTTCATCGTCGTGATCCTGGGCGGCATGGGCTCGATGGGCGGCTCCGTCGTGGCCGCGCTCGTCATCGGCATCGCGCAGAGCCTCTTCGCGCTCTGGATGAACCCGCAACGCGTGGCGATCGCGATCTTCGGGATCATGATCGTCGTGCTGATCGTCCGCCCGCGAGGCTTCTTCGGCCGGGAGGGCGTCCTTGAGTAGGGTCGTGACGTGGCGCGCGCTCGTCGCCTTCGGAGCGCTGGCCGCGCTGCCGGCCCTGCCCCTGACGTCGAAGTATTACCTGCTCCTCGCCTTCGACGCGCTCCTGTTCGGCGCGATCGCGATGAGCCTCGACCTCCTCATCGGGTACACGGGGCTCGTGTCCTTCGGCCACGCCGCCTTCTACGGGCTCGGCGCGTACGCGACGGCGATCCTCCTGGAGCGCGGCGTCCTGTCGGTGTGGGCGTGCCTCGCGGGAGCGTTCGTCGTGGTCTCCCTCTACGCGGCGATCGTGAGCTACTTCGCCACGGCGCGCCGGGGCATCTACTTCGCGCTGCTCACGCTCGTCTTCGCCGAGGTCGTCTACACGTTCTTTCGCTACACGCAAACCTTCGGCGGCTCGGACGGCATCCAGGGCCTGCCGGACGCCGTGCTCTGGCGCGGCGTGCCGATCGACACGCCCGAGCGGAAGTACTACCTCGTGCTGGTCTACCTCGCCGTGGCCTACGCGGTCTGCCGCGTCGTCGTCACGTCGCACTTCGGTCACGTCCTCGTGGCGATCCGCGAGAACGAGGACCGCGCGCGCTTCCTCGGCTACAGCGTGCAGCGTTACAAGATGGCCGCGTGCATGATCTCCGCGCTGCTCACCGGGCTCGCCGGCGCGATCTATCCGATCCGGTCGGCCTTCGCGACGCCCGACCTCATGCTCTGGACGGAGTCGGGCGAGTTCATCATCTCGGTGATGATCGGCGGGCTCGGCACCCTCGTCGGCCCGATCCTCGGCGGAGTGTTCTTCACGCTGCTCCGCGACAAGGTCTCCTCGGTCGTCGACTGGTACTTCATCGTCATCGGCGTGGTCCTGGTCCTGATCGTGCTCTTCATGCCCAAGGGGCTCCTCGGCCTCCGGCGCCTGGTGGGCTCCCGGCCATGGCGGCAGGCGGCGTAATCCTCGAGGTCGACGGGATCTCCAAGAGCTTCGGCGCGCTCGCGGCGCTCCACCGCGTCGGCTTTGCGGTGTCCCAGGGCCAGGTCTTCTCGGTGATCGGGCCGAACGGTGCCGGCAAGTCCACGCTCTTCAACGTGGTGTCTGGGCTGTACGCGCCGACCAGTGGCCGGGTGAGCTTTGCCGGACGCGATATCGCCGGCCTTCCGCCCGAGCGAATCAGCCGGCTCGGCATCGCAAAGACCTTCCAGCTCACGAACGTCTTCCCGACGATCTCGGTCGGGGAGAACATCCGCGTGGCGGCTCAGTCGCGGGCGCCGGATGCCGGGCGGCTCCGCTCACTCTGGCGCGCGCCCGACGTCGAGGCGCGGGTGACGGAGCTTCTCGACGCGTTCGGCCTCGTCGCCAAGCGCGACGAGCCGGCCGCGAACCTGGCGCACGGCGAGCAGCGGTACCTCGAGATCTGCCTGGCGCTCGCGACCGAGCCGAGGCTGCTCCTGCTCGACGAGCCGACGGCGGGCATGACGCCGGGCGAGACCAAGGACGCCACCGCGCTGATCCGGAAGATCGCCCTCCAGCGCGGGCTCACAGTCCTCCTGATCGAGCACGACATGTCGGTCGTCATGGGGATCTCCGACCGTGTCGCGGTCCTCCACTTCGGCGAGAAGATCGCCGAGGGGACGCCCGAGGCGATCCGGAACGATCCGCAGGTGATCGAGGCCTATCTGGGCGGCGCCGAGGACGGGGGAGCCGGATCGGTCACGTGCTCAGGATAAGCGACGTCCACGCCGGCTACGGCGCCACGCCGATCCTCTTCGGCGTGTCGCTCGAGGTCCGGCCCGCGGAGGCCGTCGCGCTCCTCGGCAAGAACGGCATGGGCAAGACCACGCTGATGAAGACCGCGATGGGGTTCCTCAGACCCTGGCGCGGCGCGATCGAGTTCGACGGCCACGACCTGACCCGGCTCGCGCCCCACGCGATCGCGCGGCTCGGGATCGGGCTCGTCCCGGAGAGCCGGCGCATCTTCCCAGGACTGACCGTGCGGGAGAACCTCGAGCTCGGCCTGTCGGCCGTCGCCGATCGCTCGACGGCCCTCCGCCGAACGCGGCTCGAAGAGGTCTTCCATCACTTTCCACGCCTGCGCGAGCGTGTGGACCAGCCGGGCAAGACGCTCTCGGGGGGCGAGCAGCAGATGCTCGCGATCGCGCGCGTCATGATGGCCGGGGCCCGGCTCATCCTGATGGACGAGCCGACGCAGGGGCTCGCCCCCGCGTTCATCCGCTTGATCCGCGACATGATCGCGGAGCTCAAGCGCCTCGGCGTGACGGTGCTCCTCGTCGAGCAGAACGCGCGGGTCGCCCTGGCCGTGTGTGACCGCGGCTACATTATGGAGAAGGGACTGATCGTGTTCGCGGCCTCCGCGACGGAGCTGCGGGAGAGTCCGGTGACGCGTGAGAAGCTGGGCGTCTAGAAAGTCGGAGGGGGCCTCGGCGGCCCCCTCCGAGGCCTCCCCCCAGGATTCGATTGCGGCGGCAAAGCCGCCGCTCGAACGGCGGTTATCCCGACGCGTTCTTCGTCTCATCGGCGTGGGTCGGCGAGAGTCGCTCGCGCGGGCGGCCCTCGCGGTCCTCCTGCTCGGCGGCCTCTTCTGGGCGCTGCCGCAGCGGCGCCCCGGCGAGGACGGCGGTCATCATGCGCGGCACGCGGAACGTCCGCTCGACCCGTTCGAGAAGGCCGGCGTCCACGAGCTCACCGAGGGCCAGCACGGGCTGCCCTTCCGGCTCGCGACGCTCGACGGGCGAACGGCGGCGCTCGCCGACCACACCGACAAGCTGGTCGTGCTGAACTTCTGGGCCACCTGGTGCCAGCCGTGTGCGCTCGAGATGCCGACGCTCGAGGCGCTGTGGCGCGAGTACCGCGACCGTGGCCTCGTGGTCCTCGCCGTGTCCGTGGACCGCCGAGCGCCGCGCGCGCTCATCGAGCCGTACGTGCGGAATGCGAAGCTGACGTTCCCGATCCTGCTCGACCCCGAGCTCCGGACGTCCCGCGCCTGGCGGGTCACGGGGCTGCCGGCGACATTCCTCGTCCGCCCGGGCGGCGAGGTGGTGGGCATGGCGGCCGGCGCGCGCGAGTGGGACAGCGAGCCCATGCGCGCCCTGGTGGAGCGGTTGCTCCCGGACGCGCGCGGCCGCGAGTGAGATGACTCGTGTCGGCCTCGCCACCGACTTCTGCGTCGCCTGGTGAGCCGTCGCCCTCTAGCGGGCTTCGCCCCGGCGCTCGACCGCCGACGCGCCCGGCTGCGTGCTCGAGCCCACGAGCGCGAACGCCCGCCGCTTGAACCCGGGCCACACCTGCGCGAGGACGACGAGCGCCGCGATCAGGAGCGCGTTGGCCAGCACGTAGGGCCACCAGGAGTGAAAGAGCACGCCGAAGCGTTGGCGGAGGAAGGTCAGGGCGACGACCTGGTGGACGAAGTAGAGCATCAGCGCGTTCTGACCGAGGACGACCAGCCAGGGCGCCTGGACCCGCCGGACCTTCATCACGTAGTACACGGCCGGCAGCAACGAAAAGATGATCCCGAGGATCCAGAGGCACGTCAACCCGCCGGGGTTCCAGTGGTGATTGAGGACGAGATCGCGTCCGGAGAAGAAGTGCGGCGTGGTCCCGACGGCCAGCTCGAGCCCGAGGAACGCCCCCAGACACAGCACGCCGGCGACGCTCATCACCTCGAAGTACCGTCGGTCGTCGTCGCCGCGGCGCTGCCCCTCGGCCCACACCCACCCGAGCACCAGCCCGAGGAGGGCCACGGCGAACCACGGCCAGAGCGGGAAGTCGTAGAACAACACGTCGGCGAGGACGGGATACTGGGGCAGCCACCGGCGGAGGAACGGATGCGCGAGGGCGAAGCTCGCGTGGATCCACAGCGCCGCCGCCAGGAGCGTCCACCGCCCCGCGCTCGACCGGAGCACCGGCAGGAGCAGCGTCAGGCCGATGATCGACAGGCCGATCGTCTGGAGCACGCCGCCGCCGAATAGCGGCTCGTCGGGAAACACGAGCAGATTCAGGAACCAGCCCGCGACGACGAGCCGGGCGCCGCGACGGATGTACTTCCACGCGACCGACGCGTAACGCTCTCCGCGCGCGACGGTCGAGGTGAGATACGAGAGCGGCAGGCAGAAGCCCACGAGGAACAGAAAGATCGGCGCCGCGAGGGTCACCGTGAGGTAGACCAGGTGATACCGGGGCCAGCCCATCGGGCGCTCGATCCACCACCGGCCCGTATGGTTCAGCACCATGAAGATCAGGGCCAGCCCGCGGAGGCCGTCCAGGAAGAGCTGTCGTCCCGACGCCGGCGTCGCCACCGGCGCTACTCTACGCCGGAGCGTCGCCGAACACCATCGGCGGCTCGAGACAGCTCGTGTGTCTCGCCCCCTCGGGGCAAGCATAAAATACCGGTGTGGCGACGCCCACCGGGTACCCGCGAGAGCTCGTGCACGACGCCCGGTTGAGGGACGGCTCGGTCGTCCACATCCGCCCGATCCGTCCCGACGACGCTCCGCGCCTTCAAGAGCTGTACGACCGGCTCAGCCGCGACACCGCCTACCAGCGCTTCTTCACGGTGATGAAGCGCCTGCCGCCCGACTGGGCGCGCATCCTGGCGACCGTGGACTACCGCCGGCGGCTGGCGCTCCTCGCCGAGCACGACGGCCCCCACGGGGTCGAGCTCGTCGGCGTGGGGCGCTATGAGCCGACGGACGAGCCGGACACGGTCGAGGTCGCCTTCGTCGTCCAGGACGCCTGGCAGAACCGGGGGCTCGGCGCCATCCTGGTCCGTGAGGTGCTCGACGCCGCCGACGCGCGTGGGATGCGGCGGTTCCGCGCCTACGTCCTCTCCGACAACCGCCGCATGCTCGACCTCATCACGCGATTCGGCGAGGTGCGCGAGCACAAGATGGAGCAAGGCGTGACGGAGCTCGTCTTCACGCGCCGCGCGGAGCCTGTCGGCGCTCCGCGCGCGTCTGGGTAACCGCGCTTCGAGCGCCAGCTTCGCTGGCGCAACCCTTCCGGGGGAGGCAGGGAGGAGTGCGCCGTGAGGCGCGCGACGACCGTCGGAGGGGGGCTCCGCCCCCCTCCGAGTGAACTACGCGATGAGGCGCGCGATCAGGAAGGCGGCGCCGGCCGCGAGGCCGCCGATGAGAACGGTCTGGAGCGCGCTCCGGAGCGGTGGCGTGCCCGCGAAGCGGCCCTTGACCCAGCCGAACGCGGCCAGCGCCGTCAGCGTGACGAGGACCGACCACGGCAAGGCGCTTCGCGTGCTCGCCGTCAGCATGTAGGGCACGAGCGGAATCAGCCCGCCCGCGACGTACGCGCCTCCGATGACGAGGGCGCTTGTCCGGGCGCGAGCGGGGTCGGGCTTCTCGAGCCCGAGCTCGAAGCGCATCATGAAGTCGCGCCACGCCTCGGGGCGTCGCCGGAGCGCCTCGACGACCGGCTTGCTCTCCTCGGCGGTGAGGCCGTGCGACTGGAGCACCTCCATGACCTCCGCGGCCTCGATCTCGGGCTTCTCCGCGATCTCGAGCTCCTCTCGCGCGCGTTCCCTGATGTAGTGCTCGAGGTCGCTCTTGCCGGCGAGATAGCCGCCCAGGCCCATCGCGATGGAGCCCGCTGCGATCTCGGCGAGGCCGGCGGTCACGACGAGGGCCGTCGAGTCGACGGCGCCCGAGACTCCGGCCGCGAGCGCGAAGGGGACGGTGAGACCGTCCGACATTCCGATCACGACGTCCCGCACGATCGCGCTCGCGGTGAAGTGCTGCTCGACGTGCGGTGTGACCGGCATGGCCCTCATGTTCTCACGACCCGCCAGGCCGCTTCACGCTATCCTCGGGCGATGCCGCCCGAGGCGACGGTCTTCTTCGGCGCCGCGCTGGTCTTCCTCGGTCTCCTCGTCGGTGCGTTCGGCACGCTGATCGGTGCGGGTGGCGGCTTCCTGCTGGTCCCCCTGCTGCTCATCGGGTACCACTTCCAGCCCGCGGACGCCGTCGGCACGTCGCTCGCGCTCGTATTCCTGAACGCCGCCTCCGGGAGCCTCGCCTACCTGCACCAGCGACGGGTGGACCTCTCGCTCGGCTGGAGGTTCGCGGCGGCGACGGTGCCCGGCGCCGTCGGCGGCGCGTACCTCACGCGCGCGATGTCCTCCCAGACGTTCAGCCTCGCGTTCGGCGCGCTCCTGGTTCTGATCGCGGCGCTCCTCTTCTCGGGGATCACCGCGGCGCCCTCGGCGCGCGCCGACGCACGGCAGATCGTGGACGCGCACGGCGCGGCGCACGTCTACCACGTGGACGTCTGGAAAGGCGTGATCGTCAGCTTCTTCGTGGGCATCCTGTCCAGCGTCTTCGGGATCGGCGGCGGGATCATCCACGTGCCGTTCCTCATCGTCGTGCTGAGCCTGCCGGTACACATCGCCACGGCCACGTCGCACTTCGTGCTCTCGATCTCCACGTTCGTCGGCGCTGCGACATTCTTCGCCCTCGGCCACATCGATCTGCCCACGGTCGCCCTCATGGGCGCCGGGATCCTCGCCGGCGCCCAGCTCGGCGCGCGTCTCTCCATTCGCACGAGCCCGGTGACGATCCGGAGGATCCTCGCCCTCGCCTTGGCCCTGGTCGGGATCCGCATGGTCCTCCACGCGCTCCGGATCGGTCCCTGGTGAGGGGGCGGCCCGACGCTTGGCGCGTGGCGCTCCTGCTCGCGGTCGGCGCTGCCGCCGCGACCGGGGTCGTATTCGCGTTCCCACCGATTCGTCAGGATCCTGCCTATCACCAGGTCGCCGATCGGAGGCCCATGCTCGGCGTCCCGAACGCCCTCGACGTGCTCTCGAACCTCTACGCCCTCGGCCAGTTCCTGCCGATGATCCTGATCCCCCTCGCGCTCGTGCTCTTTCCGGCACGCTGGCTCCGCGCACGGGATCTCGTCGGCGTGCTCCGCTGGTACACGGCGCGCCGCGGGCGGCGGAATTGACAAGGCCGGTGGGCCGCGGATAATGGCCGCATCTCGACGTGCGCTTCCCGCTCCTTGCCGGATCAAGGAGGTTGGCTCGTATGCGGCTTTCGCGGCTCGCGCTCCTTCTCGTCGTCGGTGTCTGCTTCACGCCCATGCCCGCGCTCGCTCAAACCTTCGTGTTCGGCGCGCAGGGCGAACCGGTGCAGCTGGACCCAGCGGTGATCACCGACGGGATTTCCTCCCGCATCACGCGCCAGATCTTCGACGGCCTCGTGAGGTACCGGGGCTCGACCACGGAGGTCGAGCCCGCCCTGGCCGAGAAATGGGAGGTGTCGCGGGACGGTCGGGTGTGGACGTTCCAGCTCCGCCGCAACGTGAAGTTTCACGATGACACGCCCCTCGACGCCGCCGCGGTCGTCTGGAACTTCGAGCGCTGGTGGAAGTCGGGCCACGCCCAGCACGAGAACCAGGTCAAGGCCGGCCAGACGTTCGAGTACTGGGAGGCGCAGTTCGGTGGCTTCGACGACAAGTCGGTCGTCGCGAAGGTAGAGGCGGTCGGCACACACACCCTCCGCATCACCCTCAAGGACCCGCAGGCTCCGTTCCTCGCCAACCTCGCGATGTTCGTCTTCGACATCGCGAGCCCGCGGGCGGTCGAGACATCGGGCACGGAGTTCGGGAAGCGCCCGGTCGGCACCGGCGCCTTCAAGTTCGTCGAATGGAAGCCAAACCAGGAGGTCATTCTGGAAGCGAACCCGGACTACTGGGGTGGCAAGCCAAAGGTCAAGCGCGTCGTCGTGCGCAACATCAAGGACAACTCCCAGCGGCTCGGCGCCCTGAAAGCGGGCGAGATCCACGCCATGGAAGGGCTCAACCCGGACGACGTCGCGGTGGTCAAGCGCGACTCGAGCTTGCAGCTCCTCCTGCGTCCGACGAACACCACCGGCTACATCGCGTTCAACTACAAGGTCAAGGAGTTCCAAGACAAGCGGGTGCGGCACGCGTTCGCGCACGCCATCAACAAGAAGGCCATCGTGGACGCGCTGTACGGCGGCACCGGCCTCGTCGCGACGCAATTTCAGCCCCCCTCGCTGTGGGGGTACAACAGGGAGCTGAGAGATTTCGAGTACAGCCCGGCCAAGGCCCAGGAGCTTCTCCGGCAAGCCGGCTTTGCGCAAGGGTTGTCGGACATCACGGGGGAGGACGGGAAGAAGGAGCCGCTGATCTTCTGGTACATGTCGCGCTCGCGGCCCTACTTCCCGAACCCGAAGGAAATCGCCGAGGCCATGGCGGCCGACCTCGCGAAGGTGGGCATCAAGGTAGAGCTCCAGACGGCCGAGTGGGCGGTGTACCTGGACAAGCGGAAGAACGGCCAGCTCTCGCTCTATATGCTCGGTTGGACGGGCGACAACGGCGATCCCGACAACTTCTTGTGCTACTTCTTCTGCCAGCCGGGCGCCTCACGCGAGGGCTTCTACGCGAACCCGGCGCTCGCCGACGTCCTGCTGCGCGCCCAGAAGGCTGTGAGTCAGGTGGAGCGGGCGCGGCTCTACCGGCAGGCCGAGCAGATGCTGCACGATGACGTGGGGCGGCTCTTCATCGCCAACAACCAGCCCCCGCTCGCGTTCTCGAAGCGAGTGAAAGGCTACGTGCCCCACCCGACCGGATCGGAGTACTTTCACACGGTCGAGGTCCAGTAACGCTGCGCGCCCCACGGAGGGTGCGGCGGTGAGGCGGTACGCCATCCAGCGCAGCCTCACCGTCATCCCTGTCCTTCTCGGAGTCTCCGTCCTCGTGTTCGGGTTCATCCATCTGATTCCCGGCGACCCGGCGCTCACCATGCTCGGCGAGCGCGCGACGCCCGAGAAGGTCACGGAGGTCCGTGCCCGCCTCGGCCTCGACCGCCCGATCTGGCAGCAATACGGGATCTATGTCGGCAGGGTGATCCGCGGCGACCTGGGGGTGTCGATCGTTCGTGGCGACCCGGTGCTCGCCGATCTGCTGCGGCGCTTCCCCGCCACGGTGGAGCTCGCGACGGCGGCCATCGTCCTGGCCGTGGCGCTCGGCATTCCGATCGGGGTCGCCTCCGCGGTGTGGCGGAACTCGATCGTGGACAGCCTCGCGCGCCTGTGGGCCCTGACCGGCGTGTCGATGCCCATCTTCTGGCTCGGCCTCATGCTCGCGTGGTTCTTCGGCGTCGAGCTCCGCGTTCTGCCGACCGGCTTCCGTCTCGACACCGGGACCACATTCGCGCCGTGGACGAACTTTGTGATCCTCGACGCGACGCTGCAGGGGAACTGGCCCGTGCTGGCCGACGCCCTGCGCCACCTGGTCCTCCCGGCGGCGGCGCTTGCCACCATCCCGCTCGCCATCATTGCCCGCATGACCCGCGCGAGCATGCTCGAGGTGCTGTCCCGCGAGTACATCCGCACGGCCGAGGCGAAGGGGCTCTCGCAGGCGGCGGTGGTCCTTCGCCACGCGCTCAGGAACGCGCTCCTCCCGGTGCTCACGGTGGTCGGACTCCAGGTCGGCCATCTGCTCGCGGGCGCGATCCTCACGGAGACGATCTTCTCGTGGCCGGGCATCGGGCTCTGGGTGTACGAATCGATCGAGTCCCGCGATTACGCGATCGTGCAGGGGGCGAGCCTCTTCATCGCGGTGATCGTCGTGGGCGTGAATTTGATGACCGATCTGCTCTATGCCGCGGTGGATCCGCGCATCAAGTACGACTGATGGGAACGGCGGTGGGCGCCGTCCGCGGCGCGGTGGCGGCGGAGGGCCGGGGCCCGACCCCGGCCGGCGCGGCCTGGCGCCGGCTCGTCGCGAGCCCGGTCGCGCGCGCGGGGCTCGTCCTGGTCGGCGCCTTCGTCCTGCTCGCGGTGGTGACGCCCGCGGTCCACGACTACGACGCCAAGACGGACGCGAATCTCGTGGCGCGGCTCAAGCCTCCGACCGCGGCCCACCCGTTCGGGACCGACACGCTCGGGCGCGACGTCCTCGTCCGTCTCCTGCACGCGACGCGGGTGTCGCTCGGGCTCGCGGTGAGCTCCGTCGCGGTCGCGGCCGTCGTGGGCTCGACGCTCGGGTTCCTGGCGGGCTACCTCCGGCGGCGCTTCGACCTGGTCCTGATGTTCTGCATGGACATCTTGCTCGCGTTCCCGGCCACGCTCCTGGCGATCGCGGTCGTGGCGATGATCGGCCCAGGCCTGCGCAACGCGCTCTTCGCGATCAGCCTTGTCTCGATCCCGGTCTACGCCCGCCTGAGCCGCAGCGCCGTGCTCGCCCTGCGCGAGCAGGATTTCGTGATCGCGGCGCGGAGCCTGGGCGGAAGCGGCCGGCGCGTTCTCCTGGGCCACATCGTTCCGAACAGCCTGCCGCCCCTGATCGTCCAGACCTCGCTCTCGATCGCGTTCGCGATCCTCGAGGCCGCCGCGCTCGGCTTTCTCGGGCTCGGCGCGCAGCCGCCGACGCCCGAGTGGGGCGCCATGCTCGCCGATTCCTACAAGTACTTCACCAGCGGCGCGTGGTGGGTCTTCTTCTTCCCCGGGGCCGCGATCATGCTCTCCGTGCTCGGGTTCAATCTGCTCGGCGACGCCCTGCGCGACGCCCTCGATCCGCGCCTCGGCCGGGAGTGATCGGTCGCGGGCCGCCGGAAGGGCTCGCGG
>WNFW01000367.1_pt1 | contig 52757 bp, 50 predicted proteins | sample 5400131 | NCBI WGS metagenome assembly WNFW01 (sample SAMN13153362, study PRJNA577476) | soil metagenome | isolation source: 20 cm soil or saprolite under grassland replicate 1 | place: USA:California | collected 2016-06-15
AACTGCTTCCCCGGCACCAAGTCTTGACGGCCGGCTTTGAGGTGGCTTTCGACCATCACGCCACAAATTCTTCCATCGCCGCCGGCGATCTGCGCCGCCACCTCACTTCCCACCTCGACCTGTTTTTGCGGATCTTTGCCGCTGTTGCCATGGCTGAAGTCGATCATGATCCGCGCTGGTACGCCGGCTTCGGCCAAACTCTTGGCCGCGGCATTCACCGCCGCGTCGTGGTAATTGGGTTGCTTTCCGCCCCGCAAGATAATGTGGCAATCCTCGTTGCCGGTAGTCGATACGATTGCCGAGTGGCCGGCTTTGGTGACTGACAGGAAATGGTGCGGCGCGTGTGCCGCGCGGATCGCATCGAGAGCGATGCGGACATTGCCGTCGGTTCCATTTTTAAACCCTACGGGACATGAGAGGCCGGAAGCGAGCTCGCGGTGCACCTGGCTTTCCGTGGTGCGCGCGCCGATGGCGCCCCAGGAAACGAGGTCCGCGACGTATTGCGGTGTAATCATGTCGAGAAACTCGCATGCCGCCGGAAGACCCATTTCGTTGAGTTCGAGCAACAGCTGGCGCCCGACACGCAATCCTTCATTGATCTGAAAACTGCCGTCCAGCTTCGGGTCGTTGATCAGCCCCTTCCATCCCACCGTGGTGCGCGGTTTCTCAAAATAGACGCGCATGACCACCAGTAAATCATCCGACAGACGATACTTTGCCTCCTTCAGCTTGCCGGCATATTCCTTTGCCGCTTTCACGTCATGAATCGAGCAGGGACCCATGATCGCCAGCAAGCGGTCGTCAGCGCCGTGCAAAATCCGGTGGATGGCTTGCCGCGTCTCGTACACCGTCTTTGCGGCTTTTTCCGTGATGGAAAACTCGCGCAGTATGTGCGATGGCGGCAACAGTTCTTTTATTTCCTTAATGCGTAAGTCGTCGGTCCTGTATTGCATATCAGATTCCATTTGACCAAGTCCCTAATATACCGGAAAAATTCCGGAATCTAAACCACGCCAAAGTCGCCAAATCGGTACTCTGCCGTTGCCATTCCGATGCGGACTCCCGGCGTTGCAGGACGCTCGTTAAAAAAAGTAAGCGGCGCGCGGCCTGCCGATCTCGTTAGAAAGGCCACTTCGTTGCTGCCGAGAACGCGGCCCGCCCACTTGAACGCTCGACAGGTTTCAAGTACGGATTCTGGAGAGCTATGCGACTGATCCACAGGCGGCAAACGTTCACGACGGTCTTCATGCGCAACGTGGTGAAACTTGCTTTAAATTCAGTGCTGATACTGAGCATGTGTATTGTTTACGGCTGCGTTGCGTATAATTTTTCAAGCGACTTTTTGCCTTTAGAAGAGAATCAAGCGCGCAAAGCGATGTTCCAAAGCCTGGCTCTCGGAGTCGAACGGCCGCCAGACAAGCCGGAATCGTACGATCTTGGAAAGTTTCTCGAAAACCTAAAGAAAAGCGAGGTCTTTAGAACGGTCGCATACGTGGATGGGGTTTCCACCACCGATTTGGTTTTGACATCTTTTTTCTTTAGAGGAACGAATCCCTATCATGCTTGTATGCTGGGATTTGAGGGGCAATTATTGACAATCGCTACCGCCGGACTGTTCCCACAGGTTTGCAAGGCAGGTTATGAAGTGTCGTTTGCTTTGTATTCGCCAAAACACAAACAGCAGAGGAAAGCAGTTTCCTTTCGATACCAGACGCGCAACATCTTGGGATGGACCGCGCTATTTTACCTACCCTCTTCCGATTGGACCGTGATGCCGCGCGAAAACGAATACGCTGATTTGTTGAAGGCGGTTTTCTACCGGCAGGCAGACGACATCTACCAGCTCTTGAAGTAACCGAGTTAGTTTCAATTCGAAACTCGAACATTGTCGTTCGCGCGTAATGCGCCTCGCCAGGCAGTCGCCGAAACCCAAGGGATCCTATGAGAATGTTCAAGCATCTGTTTATTTTCGCGCTTGCTGTCGCCGCTCTGCCCAGTTGCGCATTTAATCTCTCACCCACTGCCGATCAATAAGGGGCCTCCGCTGCTTTATTACGGCAACCGGAGGCGGCAAATCATTTGTATCGCCATCTAAGGGAGACGCGGTGTTTTATTTAAAAAAGTCTACGTTGCCGTTGGCTTCAAGCTTCAAAACCATGCGAGAGCGTCCCGTGGGAGCGGGCCCGTCAGCTCCGTAACGGCAATGACAATCGAAAAAGATTTAAAAGCTTCATCTAGGCAAAGTTTCGCGACCCACCGCAGCCAATAAAAATGCGGATAACACAAGCAGGGGCGCATAGGCCAAGAACGGGACGCCGGCATTGAAAGTGTCGGCCAGAAAGCCTCCGAGGAGCGGCGCACCCATGCCACCGATCTCCGCTGCCGTTCGTCGCGCCGCCTGAAGCCGTCCACGGGCACTCGGTGGCACGACGTCATAGGTCGAGGTCGCCAGCGATCCGAGCGACAGTCCGTTGGCTATTCCCAAGAACGATAAGAGAACGGCCAGCTGAAAAAAAGTCTCGGCAAAGGGAATCAACAGGAAGGCGAGGGCCGGGATGCCGGTGCTGGGGACCGTCGCCCACTTTCTGCCGATCTTGTCGATGATGAAGCCGGCGGGCAAGATCATTGTGAAGACAGAGAAGCCGGATATGGTAAATAAAAGACCTACTGCTTTCGGCGTCAGCCCAAGCTTGGAGCTGGCATAAAGCGGCAGCATGCTTTGTGTCGTGACCCGATGAACGAAGCTGGTAAACGTGGCAAAGACCAGCACGATGTAGGTCGCTCGCAGCTCGGGGTGAATCTGGTGAAAAAGAATCCTTAGACCGCGCAGCCGGTCCATCAAAGTTGCACGTCCGGAATGTTTTGCGGCATCCGAAGCGGAAGGCGGCTCGTGAGCGGGCCGCGAGTTCTCAACTGAAAAACCGATCAGTACTGAAGCCGCCGCGCATAGGGCATAGGCGACAAAGACAGCTCTAAAGCCGATGTTCTCGGTGAGTATCCCGCCGAACAGAGGACCTAAGGCGAGCCCCAGATTATTGACGCCGTGAAAACCGCTGAGGACTCGGCCGCGTTGGTCCGGGCGCGCGAGATCGATCCCGGCGACCTCCCGGGCAATAACCCAGACGCTTTCCGCAACGCCCATCAAGAAAACCAACGCGAGGATCGAGCCGAACCAGGGCATGCTCGCCGCCAATAACCCTGCGGCACATCCCAACGCTGGGCCGGCTATCAATGCCGAGCGCGTGCCCAAGCGATCCAGCACCACTCCGCTTGCAGGCAGGCCGGCAAATCGGCCGATGGCCAAAGCCGTAATCGTTTGCGCCGCGGTGCCGGCGGAAACGCCGAAGGATTTCGCCAACACAGGAACGGCGGGAACGATCATCGCCCACATTCCTGCCAACAGCGTGCTGGTGTAGAGAGTGACGAGTCCGCGGGCCGTGGGGTTGAGTCTTTGAGAGAAAATCATGCGTGCGCGGTGTGTGGGTCAGCTGAATGAGAATTTAAGCTCGGGGAATTCGAACGGTACCACGATATGCTGTGTGACGCATCAGGAATTCACGTTGACCGGTGCGCGTGGGAAAGGAATCAAGTCACGGTGTTTTTAGGAGCCGATAGACACATTATGATATGCTCATAAAATTCTCGAGGTCACACATTATTGCACCGTATTACATATCCGGCGCCTGCTTTATCAGCCAGCTCATCAAATAGGGTGTTACAACGAACATGAGGGCAGCGGTGACGACTATCACCGTCCAAGTCCAGCGAGCGAACCGGGAAAACTGCGGGCTTTGCCACAGCAGCGGGAATGCGAGGGGACCAACGAGCAATAACATGGCAACGACGTAGGGTCTGCGATAATAGAACTCGGCCGGCCGGCCGGAAGCGTTGGCGACTTTGAAGGCATCAACGATGGCGCTGCTCCAAAGAAGGATCAGAGCAAGAGCAATGTTGAATTTGTTGAAGCCTGAAAACCAGTAGGTGAGCAGCGCGAGGCCCAAGCAGGAACCGAAAATTACGAGCCCCTTTTTCTTTTCCTCGTTAAAGATCTGCCCCAACCCGGGGACGATTACTGAAAGCACCAGAGCCGTGATAGGACTTTTCCGAACAGACATAGGGAATCATGAGGTCTAAGCTGGCTTCTCATTTTGTTAACCTCCCGAAGAGATTTCAAGGGGCGGATTGGAACGCAGAGAGGTTGGAAGTTGCGTCATCTGGTTGTCGCGGATTTTTCCACGGTTTCACGAGGATGCCATGAAAGAATCCTAACAATGCGTTTCCCTATCATCCGTTCGAGGCCGAGGCCGGAATCGTGTGTCGCCGCTTTCTATGGATCTGTGAGAGTGCGCAGCCCGCTCGAGGGCACCTCAGTTAGCGACTGCCGGAGCGTCTTGCTAACGATCGTTCCGCAGAATCTCGAGGTGAAGTTCAACCCGGTCAATCAGCAAATATTTTCTTCGACCCAACTAAAGAGTGGACTTGGTCTTAAACTGGCTGCTAAGTTCCATAAAGCGTTCAGCGGTCACACGCGGCACATAGATGCGACGAGAGTCACGAATCTAGATTGTTTGCACTTTCAGGTCGCACGGCTTCGTTTAACGAACCGCTTCGGAAACCCTGTAGGTCAACTGCAATGTATAAAAAACCAATCTCTTTAAAGGTGGCGCTAATTTTGGTGCAGACCTCGGGAGAGAAGAGCCGGGGAAACATCTCGGGCTCGACCTCAATCCGGGCAATCTCACCATGGTAGCGCACCCGACAAACCCGGAAGCCCAAATCCCGCAGCACCCGCTCACCTCGAGCGACTTGGGTAAGACGGGCGGGAGTGATCTCGGTGCCGTAAGGAAATCGACTCGAAAGACAAGCCAACGCCGGCTTATCCCAAACCGGGAGATTGATCTGACGGGCTGCTTCTCGAATATCGGCTTTGGTGAATCCACACTCATCTAGCGGAGAGCGAACTCCAAATTCTCGTGCGGCTTTGCGACCGGGTCGGTGGTCGCCCCGGTCATCAACGTTGAAACCATCGAGCACGTATGAAACCCTCAGGTTGCGGGCATGCTCGATGGCAGTCCCATACAGTTCGGTCTTGCAAAAATAGCAGCGATTGACCGGATTCGCGGCGTATCGAGGATCATCGACTTCGGAGGTCTGAACCAGAAGGTGACGCGCTCCGAGCTGCTCGGCTAAGTTCTTTGCATCTGCGCCTTCCTCCGGAGCCAGGCTCGGTGAAACAGCTGTGAGCGCCGTTGCTCCATTTCCTAATTCATTGACCGATTCCGCCAGCAGGTAGCTTGAATCAACGCCTCCCGAGAAACAGACCACGACCTCTCCCATCTCTCGAAGCAATGATCTGAGCTGGGCAACTTTGGCACTTAGAACGGGCATAGCAGCAAGTGCTCTCCTTTCGGAGTCCGAAAACAAAGGCCCGACCTGGAAGAAAGCGGTCGAGCCGAAAGATGACAAACCCAAGTTGGCTGCCAAAACCAGAATCAGGCAGGCCGGCAAAACTTGTACGTTGTGTTTATTTCACAACGGTCATACTCTGTCAAACATATCTATTTCTAGGAGATTGATTTTTCGTCTTTTCACTAAAGTCTATATCTTTTTTTCCAGCTCGGTATCAAAACTCCGCGTTGCCCGGCGTGCGCGGGAAGGGAATGACGTCGCGGATGTTTTTCAGACCCGTTAGATACATCATCATCCGTTCGAGGCCCAGGCCAAAGCCGGAATGCGGAACGGAGCCGAAGCGACGCAGATCGAGATACCACCAGTAGGACTTTTCATCGAGCCCGCTGTCGCGGAGCCGCTGCAAAAGTATGTCGTAGCGCTCTTCACGCTGGCTGCCGCCGATGATCTCCCCGACTTTCGGAACCAAGACGTCCATCGCTCGAACGGTCTTATCGTCGTCGTTGAGGCGCATGTAAAAGGGCTTGATGTTTTTTGGATAGTCCGTGACGATGACGGGCTTCTTGAAGACCTCTTCCGATAAAAATCTTTCGTGCTCGGTTTGCAGATCGCTTCCCCATTCGACGGGAAATTCCCAGGCTCTGCCAGATTTCTTTAGCTCCTGAATCGCATCGGTGTAGGCGATTTGCCCGAATTTTGATTGCGCGACATGTTCCAACGTGCTCAGAACGGTCTTCTCAATCCTTTCATTGAAAAACGCAAGGTCTTCCAGACAGTGGTCGAGCATATAACGAATCGTAAACTTCAGAAATTCTTCCGCCAAGATCATGGTGTCTTCGAGGTCATAGAAGGCCATTTCCGGCTCGATCATCCAGAATTCCGCCAAGTGGCGCGGCGTATTGCTGTTGTCAGCGCGAAACGTGGGGCCGAACGTGTAGACCTTCGAAAACGCCAGGGCAAATATCTCGCCTTCCAATTGGCCGCTGACAGTTAGATAGGCCGGCCGGCCGAAAAAATCCTGCTGCCAGTCAATGCTCCCCTCACCGGTACGCGGCGGGTCACGCAAGTTCAACGAAGTCACGCTGAACATTTGTCCCGCCCCCTCGCAATCCGAGGTGGTAATGATGGGCGTCTGCACATAAATGAAATCTCTCTCCTCAAAGAACGTGTGAATCGCGTGGGTCAGCGCGTTGCGCAAGCGGAAGGCCGCGCCGAAGGTGTTGCTACGAACACGAAGATGGCCGATCTCACGGAGAAACTCTAAAGTGTGCCCCTTTTTTTGCAGAGGATAAGTCGCGGGGTCCGCTGTGCCGTAAATTTTGATTTGTGAAACTTTGAGCTCTACGGACTGACCCTTGGCCGGCGATTCGACCAAAACACCCGACGCGGCAACGCTGCTGCCCGTCGTGACCTGCTTGAGCGTCTCTTCTGAAACCACGCCGGCATCGACCACCAGCTGCATGCTTTTGAATCGCGAACCGTCGTTCAGCTCGATGAATGTGACGCCTTTCGAATCGCGCCGCGAGCGCACCCAACCGCGCAGCGTGACTTCTGTTCCGACGGGCAAGTCATACGCCTGTTTGATTGAATGGTGTTGTAAGCTCATATGAGCAAGTATTCGAATAATGCGTAGCGATGTCAACCGATGTCATTCTCCCAATACACTCTTGATCGAATGCCGTCCATTCCAATGCAACCGGCTTTTTAGTAGGCTGTCTTTGCAAAGTGCCTGCGTTATTTTCATAGCCTTGCGATGGTCGAGCGTGAATGGAAAGAAAGTTATTAAATCAAACCTCCCACCGGCCCTGGCCGCTTCCATCGAGGCCCTGGGTCACGACCATGCGTTGGCACGATCTGCTGTTTCTGCATTGGCCGGTCCGTCCTGAGATAATTCGGCCGCTGATTCCACAGGGCCTGGAGCTCGATACTTTCGATGGCGCCGCTTGGATCGGGGTCATCCCTTTCCGGATGACCGGCGTCCGTCCACGATACTTGCCTCCGTTTGCAGGACTGGCTTTCCCGGAGATGAATGTTCGCACCTACGTCTGGACTCCGGGCAGAAGCGGTGTTTGGTTTTTCAGCCTGGACGCAACCAATCGGCTCGCGGTTAGAGCCGCCCGAGCGTGGTATGGCCTTCCCTACTATAATGCCCGAATAACTGTGCAGCTAGAGCGGGGAACCGTTCACTATCGCAGCATCCGTGTCGACAAGAGAAGCGCCGGCGCGGAATTTCACGCGTCTTACAAACCCACGGGAGAAGTCTATCGTTCCGCTCCGGAAACGCTCGACCGGTGGCTCACTGACCGTTATTGTCTTTACGCGGTGGACCAGCAGGGCCGGTTGGGCTACGCAGACATTCATCACCTGCCATGGCCTCTCCAACCCGCGGAAGTGGAATTGCGTCTCAACACGATGACTGACCCACTCGGGATCAAGCTTCCGGATATTCCGCCTCTTGCACATTTCGCTCGATACCTCGAGGTGCTTGCCTGGCAAGTGGTGCCGGTTGACGGCTAGACCTGCGACATCGGGAAAGATTGCGGACTGGAGTGTTGGCCGACTGAGGATGCAATGATCTTAGAAGCAGTAGCATTCCAATTCTTTATCTGGCACGGGAGGTTGCATGCCCATTCGCGTTGACAATATCTTTACCGCACTGCCCGAGGCTTTGGGCCAAGAACATTTTTTCAGGTTGTTCGAAAATCAGTCTGTCAAAATTGAGCGTATTGTTTCTCATTCCCATAAGAGCCCTGCCGGTTTTTGGTACGATCAACCTGAAGATGAGTGGGTGATGGTTCTTCGCGGCCATGCCACGCTGGAATTCGAAGGCGGCGAATTTGTCGAAATGAAGGAGGAGGATTATTTAACTATCCCAAGCCATGTCAAACATAGAGTCCATGAAACCGATCCAGAGACCATTTGGCTGGCAGTGCATATCATGGAAAAAGAAGGAAGGCTATAGTAATGATCTCGAGCGAACTACCGGCAATACGGAGAGGAAAAGGAGACGTTGATGACACGGCGTAAAGCATTGCAGATATTATTGGTGGTAAGTGTTTGGGCGGCATTCAAGCGCCGAGGATTTGCCGCACAATTCTCATCTATCAAAGACATCGAGGCGCTGCAGAAAAACTGGAAGGCGCTGCTTGCCGATGGTATCAAGGTGCCGCTTCCTTCGGAGTCACTCAAGGTGTCGAAAGACGAGTGGCGCAAGCGACTGGATCCCGTGCAATTCGCTATACTGCGTGAGGAAGGCACAGAACGTCCCAGCTCTAGTCCACTGAACAATGAAAAGCGGCCTGGTGTCTTCGCCTGCGTCGGCTGCAACTTGCCGCTCTTTACCTCCGAAATGAAATACGAGAGCGGCACCGGTTGGCCGAGTTTTTTCACCACCATTCCCGGGGTATTCGGTACGAGCACAGATTATAAGCTGATTTTGCCGCGCACCGAATACCACTGCATCCGTTGCGGCGGCCACCATGGCCATATTTTCGACGACGGTCCGCCACCGACGGGAAAACGCTGGTGCAACAACGGTGTCGCGCTCAAGTTTATTCCGAAGCACGGCCAAGCCTAGATGTTTCTGCGACTCTTCGAGATGAACTGCCGTTCGTAAAGCGACCGGAGCTCCGCCAAACTCGTTACTTGCGCGAGGCTTTTGTCCTCGCGAATGCGCGTGATCCGCGCAAAGCGTAGGGCAAAGCCCGAGCTGTACTGCGGGCTGCGCTGTATTTCATTGTAAGTGACCTCGACAACGATCTCCGGTTTTACCGTTACCGTATAGCCGTCATCGGCCAGTTGCAGCTCCTGGAGCTTGGCCGTCATCCCGGTGAATTCTTCGTCGGTAAGACCCTTGAAGGTTTTGCCCACCGGAGCGAATCCACCGGCGCCGTCCGCAACCGCGAGGTGATAGTTGGAAAGCCAGCCGCGCCTTCGTCCTGAGCCCCGGTCTGCGGCAATGATCGCGCAATCAACGGTTTCCGCCGGCTTGATTTTAAACCAGAGCTTCCCCCTGTTGCCGGGCATGTACGGGCTGTTCAAAGCCTTGGCCATCAAGCCTTCATGGCCCGCAGCGAGTGCTTCATTCAGAAAAATTTTCGCCTCGACGTTGTCGCTGGTAATTTTACGTCGCGCGAGATATTTGCCTCCGGTCATTGCGCTGAGTTTCGACCAGCGTTCCTCATACGACTCATCGATGAGCGAACGGCCGTCGAGGAACAAACAGTCGAATAGGTGGAGAGAAAGGGGAACTTCGCTCGCCGCCGATTCGATGCCATGGATGCGCTTGAAGCGGCGCATGAGCTCTTGAAAAGGAAACGGCCGCCCATCCTTCCCCATCGCCACGACCTCCCCATCGAGGACGAAGGAATCTCCTTGAAGATCTCTGCGCGCGATCTGGGCGATTTCTGGAATGCTCCGGGTCACTTCGGAAAGGCGCCGACTCCAGATGCGCACCAACTCGCGGTCTTTGTGGATCTGAATTCTCGCGCCATCGTACTTAAATTCAAGCGCCGTTTTTCCACCGTGGGCTTTAAAGATATCGTCGAACTCTTGGGAAAGCTCGGAAAGCATCGGCAGAAGCGGCACGAAGAGTGTGATATCGACCCGCTGAAGAGCCGCGGCTCCTTCCGTGAACGCCACCGAGGCGACTTCAGCGAGGTCGGAAAGAAAAAGAGCAGCGCGGCGCACCGTTTGCAGATCGGTTCCCGAGGCGCGGGCAATCGTTTCCTGAATGAGCCCGTCGTGGAGCCCGATGCGGAGTTCATTGTGGAGAAGACGAAACAAGATCGGACGCTCGTGCGCATCAGTCCGCTCGACAAGCTCCTTCAGTCGAGCAAATTTTTCCCGGCGGGACCCCTTGCCGCTCGCTTCGGCGATTTTGGCGAAGCCGTCTGCGACGTCTTTGAGCCTGAGCGGAATCGAGGAAGAATTCTCGGCTGCGGGGATTTTCGACGCTTCAAAAAAAGCGCCCGGCCCGATATCCAGTGTCCGCGGATCGGCAATCGGGAAAGGGCGGCCGGACAAGAAAGCGACGCCGTAACGGATTTCATCCGGCTCAAGCCGCTTGAGGTATTCTGCAGCCGAGACGATCTTGGCAAGCCGGCTCGGCGTTTTTTCAAGCTCGTAGCAGAGGGAGGCGAATTCGGAGAAGTTCATGGATCACACTTTAGCACGCCGCTATCGGGTTTTTGACTTCCAACGGCAGGCTCAAAGGAGACGTCTTGACGTGTCGCTATGAAGCAGAGATATTCGGTTGAGTTTATTGATAACGACGAGTTTTCGCGAGGCTCATTGAGGAGAAGGAAGCATGCGTGAAATCCCCATTAATATGTTTGCTGTTCTGGGCGCTGCCATAGCAAAAATCATCATCGGTGCTTTGTGGTATTCTCCCATACTTTTCCTCAAGGATTGGTTGGAGCTCTCCGGGATTACAGAAGAACAGATGAAACAGGGAATGATCAAGGCTCTGGCGGTAGAGTTTATCGGAAGCTGTCTCATGGCTTTCGTACTGGCTCACGCCATCCGTTACGAGGGGGCCACGAGCACGCTCGAAGGGATGGCGGTCGGTTTCTTCAATTGGTTGGGTTTTGTGGCCGTGGTTACCATAGGTAATGTGATCTATGAAAGAAAACCTTTCAAACTATACTTGTTGAACAACGGGTATCTCTTGCTTTCCCTCTTGGTCATGAGTGCCATATTGGCGCTTTAGGAATGAGTCAAGGGGTGTCGCTCGCGCGGTGTAGCCCACGCGCTAAATTTCCGGGCATCACTCACAATCAATAGCATTCCAAACTCGAAGGAGGAGCCAGTAATGGTCGCAAGCTCGATTGAGAAATTTCTGCCTAAACTTTTTGATCTCGGAGTCGATGTTGCCAAAGGATCGCTGCGGATTCTTTTGGTCATTATCGCCGCTTATATAGGCGTGAGGTTGTTGCGCCTCGCACTAAACCGGGTGGAAACGATTCTTGTCCGGGCCGGTATGCCCTCGGAAACCGTTCCCGGCGCCGCCATGATGAGAGTCCGGACGCTGACAAGCGTGCTCTGGACTATCGCCGTCGGTCTCATTTGGTTTCTCGCCATCTTAACGACCCTGGAACAAATCGGCGTTAATATCGGCCCAATCCTTGCCAGCGCCGGCGTCGTTGGACTGGCGGTAGGATTCGGCGCGCAAAATCTCGTGAAAGACCTCGTCAGCGGGTTTTTCTTGATCCTGGAGAATCAGGTCCGGGTCGGCGACATCGCTGTTATCAACGGCACCGGTGGACTCGTCGAAGCGATTACTTTTCGGACACTCGTTTTGCGCGATCAATCCGCCGTTGTCCATGTTTTTCCCAACGGTTCCATCAACACGCTAGCGAACATGACCAAGGATTGGTCGGCGTACGTTATCGACATCGGGGTGGCTTATAAGGAGGATACGGATCACGTGGTGGACGTGATGCAAAGAGTCGCCGACGAGATGCGCGCGGAGCCAAACTACCGCTCTGCGATGCTGGAGCCCATTGAGATTTTTGGTGTCGATGGTTTTGCTGATTCGGCGGTAACGATTAAAGCCAGGCTGAAGACCCTACCGCTTCAGCAATTTACCATTGGCCGGGAATATCGGCGGAGACTAAAAAAAGCCTTCGACGCGGAAGGAATTGAAATCCCGTTTCCGCACCGAACTCTCACGATGGGACAGGAGAGCCCGCCGTTCCAGGTTAATGTTAAATCGGCCGAAGCGGTTGCGGAGCAAAACAACTGACTCACGCATGTTCGACGTATGCTGCTTGCAAAGGCCTGGTTCACCAAGAGATCCAGTGGCGTGAGTCACCCTGAGCAGCGCGAAGGGTCTGATGAGTCGAATGAGATTCCTTGCCGACCGTTCAGAATGACCACAATGACGTGCCAAAAGAGGGGAACGGTTTACGTTTCCCGAGGGAGACACGACGGGCACTCACAGCGATCGTCTGTTTAAGAGCCGGCCCTTCCCATTTTCGCCGGAGCGTGTACATTGGACGGAGTGCAATTCATTCCCAAGGCATCCGTGGAGATTGGCGCATCTTGGCTGACAGTCATTACTCATTTTCCCGCTCGGAAATCATACCCGTCATCGTAGTCAGTCTTATTTCCGCGCTGCGATTGTTGGGCATTTTTCTGATGCTCCCCATCTTCAGCGTGTACGCGGTTCGCTATCCGGGGGCGAGCGCCGCCCTGGCGGGCCTGGCGTTTGGAATCTACGCGTTGACCCAGAGCGTCCTGCAGATTCCTTTAGGATGGGCCAGTGACCGGTGGGGGCGTAGACCGGTGTTGGTTATCGGGCTCGCCGTCTTTGGGCTGGGGAGCGTTGGCTGCGGGCTCGCGCAGAATATTTTTCAGCTAATCATAGCCCGCGCAATTCAGGGGACGGGCGCGGTCGGCTCCGTGGCATTGGCGGCTCTAGCCGATCAGACCAGACCGACGGTTCGTACCCAGGCGTTTACCATCACGGGAATCGCCATCGGTTGCGCGTTCATGATTGGTTTATTGGCCGGTCCGCTATTGGCGGCGAGCATCGGCTTGAGCGGTCTCTTCTACGTCTTGGCCGCGCTTGCCTTTTTGGCGATGCTCCTCGCCGCGACTTCGTTTCCGCAAGGACGCGGAGCCGAAAGCAGCGAGCCGACGATGACGTTTAAACCGATTCTCTTGCATGTGCAGTTGCGCTCGATTTTTGTCGCAACCTTTGTCCTCTCTTTTGCCCTCAATCTTTTCTTTTTTACCTATCCTCTCAGCTGGACGGAGCTTGGACTCGACAAGTCCGAGCTTTGGAAGGTCTATCTCGTTATCTTTATACCCAGCGCGCTTTTGGTTTTTCCCTACATGCGCCAAGCGGAAAAACGGGGCCGTTTTCGGCTGCCGATTGTCGTCGGGTGGTTAACAGCGACCGCTGGTTACGCCGTTTACTTGTTTGGCGCCCGCTATGGTTTTCTTCTTTACGTTAGCGGCGCTGCTTTCTTCTTCGGCTACACGCTGTACCAACCGATGTTGCCCGCGTTTCTCACGCAAAGAATTCCCCCGGGCGGTCGCGGCACTGCGACGGGGGTCTACAACTTCTTTGGCTTTATCGGATCTTCTCTGGGCGGCATCCTCGGCGGCGCGCTCATCCACCTTTCGCCGTCGCTGCCGGAGCTTGTCGGTGTGTTGTTCCTCGTCTTATGGTATTTTTTGGGTCTCCCTTCGGCGCCTGAATCGGCTGCGTAAATTTTCGTTCATCCAGCTATCTGATCGAGTTTGCATTGATCAATCCCCAGGGTTGGTGTAGTTAAACAAAAGAGGGAATGAGATGGGATTCAGATCCTTGGGGATTGTACCGCGTTCTTTGACGTGCTGGTTTTGCATGGCTGTAATGCTCGCTGGGTGCGACGGTTCTCACGACGAAACGGTGGGCGGCCTACAGGTTCCGATACCGGGTGGAATGACCAAGTCCGAGGAAAAGGGAGTCGAGCTGTCCATCCCGGGATTCGGCGGCGCTCAAGCGTCGTACCGGGGCAAGTTAGAACCGAACCAGGTTGTTGATTTCTACAAGAAAGAGATGCCGGCCCGGGGATGGAAACCAAGTATTGGAGTGCTTTCTCAGGGAGGAATGTTAACGTACGCGAAAGAGGACAAGAGTCTTATCGTAATGGTCGGGAAAAGCAACGGCGACACTAATATGACGATCACCGTCGGTGAAGCCAAGCGCTGAGCGCCACCTGTCGTTTAGTTAAGTTCCGGCGGGACTGATGAATCGAAAGGAGAAGCGCGATGAAAGGAAATGAACAAGTCATCGGCGTCTTAAACCAGGTACTGCGCAAGGAATTGACCGGCATCAACCAATACTTCATTCATGCCAAGATGTGTGAAAACTGGGGATACGAGCGACTCTACAAGGTTCTTTGGGACGAATCGATGGGTGAAATGAAACACGCGGACCAAATCATTGAGCGGATTCTATTTCTCGAAGGAATACCCAACTTATCCGCCTATGACAAAATTCTAATCGGCTCTGGCGTAAAGCAACAGCTGGAGAACGACCGCGACCTTGAAATGGCGGCGCTGACGGTTTTGCATCCGGGAATCAAGACTTGTATGGAGGCGAACGACGATTCGACGAGAGAGCTTTTGGAGCACATCGTCATCGACGAAGAAAAGCACATCGACTGGATCGAGGCGCAGCTCCATCAAATAAAAGAAGTCGGCTATGAAAACTACTTGGCGCAGCAAATCCATAAGAAAGATTGACACGCGGCCGACATAGACTGGAACACAGCTTCGGCGGCCTATTCGGTGAAGGCTAAAGTCATCGAGCGATGAATCGGCCGGCTTTCAATCTCTTCCCACTGAAATCAGAAAAATTCCCACCACAACCAAAGCGGCCCCGGCCATTTTGTGCAAGGTAACCGTTTCAATCCGGCGTGCTATCGGCGGTGTAAGGACCAGAACAAAAACCGCGTAACTATTGATCAGCGGGCCGACGATGGAAACTCGCTCCATGCTTAGCGCCAGAAACATGAAGAGAAACGAGCCGCCGGTGCAAATACCCGAAGCCGCAAACCAATGGATGACGTGTCTTGGCGGGAGAGCCAATTTTTCTCCGTGAACGTAGAGGTTGATTAGCAAGATCTCGACGGTTGAGGTAGCAGCCGCGATGGCGGCCGCCAAAATCGGTGAGCCGCTTCCCTCCAAACCCCATCGTACCGTCACGTCTTTCATCGAGAACAAGACCGCCGCAAGAAACGGAAAGATAAGCTCGGTCTTTTTCCACGAGCGTTCAGATCCTTCCCAGGAGATGATCGCTAGCCCGCTGACGATCAGTGCCACCCCGAAAAGGACCAAAGGACCGGGTCTTTCTCTCAGGATGAGCATGGCCAAGGCCGTGGAAAACATCGGCGTTGTATTGACGATGGTCGACGTGATCGCGCTGCCCATGGCGCGAATGCCGCGAAACGTCAAGACGCGTGTCAGGCCTGGCACGAAAAGCCCGACCGCGACAAACACCAGGTTGTCCGCCACAAAAATGGGGGCCTGAGAGTACACGAAAAAATGAACCGTGAGTAAGAAGATCGTGTTGGCAACGAGAGTCAGCCAGGCACCCCAGGGCGTCGGGGTGAGATGGAGGCCCCGCTGCGCCAGCAAGCTTGCGGCCGCAAAGCAAAGCGAAGCTAGGATGCCGAACGCGATGGCCAGCATGATCGTCGGTGGGTAGTGGTTCAGTTGCGCAAAGATTTTTAGGGGCGAGCCCCTGCGGTCGCCCGAGACGGCTTCCCAAATTTTTTTGTTTAATGTACCTTAATAGCAAAAATCTTTCCTGACTGTATTGATGCCACCGCAAAATCTCTCTTCGATTCGCCGTCAGCTGCTCCGTTGGTACGACAGCAACCACAGGGATCTTCCGTGGCGTCAGACGCGCGACCCCTACGCCATCTGGATCGCCGAGACGATGCTGCAGCAAACTCAAGTGGCGACCGTCGTTCCCTATTATCAAAGGTTCGTCAGCGCCTTGCCGACGGTTGATGCTTTGGCTCGCGCGCCGCTCAGAAAAGTGCTGGCTCTCTGGTCCGGTCTCGGATACTACCGGCGCGCGGGGAATCTTAAAAAAAGCGCCCGCGTGTTGGTGCGCAGACACGCGGGGCGATTGCCGGATGATTACGTCTCCCTCCTAGCACTCCCCGGCGTGGGCGACTACACGGCCGGCGCGCTAATGAGCATCGCCTTTGGCAAATCGTATTCAGCGCTTGATGCCAATGCCCGCCGCGCACTGGGCAGGATCTTCGATCCGAGAAACGAAAAGGAACTTAGAGCGACTGCCAAAAGGCTGGTGCCGACGTCGAGGCCGGGTTACTTCAATCAGGGATTGATGGAGCTTGGCGCAACGATCTGTGTTCCTCAAAACCCACGCTGCACGGAATGTCCAGTCGCTTTGAGCTGCGCAGCGCGTACAGCGAACCGACCTTCAACGAAATCCATTCCGAAGCAGAGGAAATTCAAAAATGTCACCTGGCCCCTTGCGATTGTCCGGAACAACGGCAAGATCCTGCTCCACTGCCGGGCCGCTGAAGGGATCTTGGCCGGACTATGGGAACTTCCCGGCGGCGAGGCAAAGCGAGGCGAGAGTAGCCGTAATTCTCTCCGCCGTCATTTGCGTGGACTCCATGGCGCCTTGACGGACGAGATTCGCATCGGTGAAGTGCGTCATAGCATCACTAACAGAAAGATCCGTGCGCCGATTTTTCTCTTCGATACTCGCGCCGGCGCCGATATTCGCCTGAATCCGCCGCAGTGGCGCTGGCTGGCTTTGTCTTCGCTGCGGAACTACCCCGTATCATCGATGACGCTTAAAGCCGCGGCGATTTTATCATCCCATGCGAAAAGTTCTCTTTAGAAGCCTGCTCTTGACCGCGATCGTCGCCGCAGTTTTTTGTTTCTATTACGCTCTCCCCGACGTCAACGTCCTGAAAAAGAAAAATCCCAAGAGTTCGGCGCTGATGGAGCTGCGCGACCAAGAATACAAGCAAAAAAACATTCGAGTCGCGCGCCAACAAATCTGGGTGCCCTACGGGGCGGTCTCGGACCACTTGAAGAAGGCGATTTTGCTCAGCGAAGATGCGGGGTTTTTCAGCCATAGCGGCGTCGACATGAACGAGCTCGGAGAGGCATTTAAAAAGGACTGGGAAACCGGCAGCTTCAAGCGCGGCGGCAGCACGATTACGATGCAGCTAGCGAAAAATCTTTACTTGAATCCCTCAAAGAACCCGCTGCGCAAGATAAAGGAGATCGTCATCGCCTGGCAGCTCGAACAGGCGCTTCCAAAAAGACGAATCTTTGAAATCTACCTCAACATCGTCGAGTGGGGACGCGATGTCTACGGGGCCGAAGCGGCTTCCCGCTTTTACTTCGGCAAGTCCGCGGCTAACCTCGACCCGCTCGAAGCGGCAACGCTCGCCGCCCTACTCCCCAGCCCGCGGAGTTCCCGCGAACGAAATCTTCTAAACAGAAGAAATCTTATCCTGAGCCGGTTGGCGAGAGTCGGCTATCTCAGCGCCGAGGAATACAACCGGGTAAAGGAGGTCCGGCTCTTTCAAAAGGTCGAGGAGCAGGCGCCCCTCATTCCACAACAAGATTAACTAACTAACTGTTACTAACTTGGCGATTAAATGATCTTTTCCTCAGGGTCATTTTTTCTGAACCCTTTTTTCTCTCTAAATCGTCTAACGATTGAGAAGGCTAAAAGATCGTCGGAGTCAAATCCTCAAGGACCGGGAACTAGGTGGAGGACCAAACGGTTAGATATATCGGAGGCCGGACAAAGGAGGGATAGAATAATGGCACACAACATCAAGAAGCTGGACACTACCCTCGGCGACCTCATTGCAGCTGCCAGCGAAGTAGCGTTTGAATATTCGGACAACGATAAAGAAGCCTACCGCCTGGCGCGGCTAGCATTAATCGAAATCCTCAGGAATGCGTCGTATTCCATGAATGTGGAAGAGAATTTTAATGGGCCATCAATTCGGAAATATCTAAACTAGGCCGATGAAATCGCCCCGGCTCTCTTTTTTATTTTCCTGATACTCCCTTCCGGGACCGGCATTCTGTAACTTTATATAGTTTCAATGTGTTTCGGGAATGCGCGGTCAGTTAGAAACCAAATCCGCCAGCTCGTCATCTAATTGCTGAGCAAAGCCACAAAACTTGTTAGACCGAGAACCCGCATTGAAGGATCCGGAGAAAAGCATGGTACGCGCAGCTATTGTGCTGCTTGCGCTCTTTCTGACGCTGACAACATGGCTTTTGTCTCCGCCTCGGGGCGCGGCTTTTACCCCCGGCAAGCTGGCTCCCGACATATCCGGCGGCCCCTGGATCAATAGCCAGCCGCTGGCGTTGGCCGATTTGAAAGAGCGAGTGGTGCTTGTGGAATTTTGGACTTATGGTTGAATCAACTGCAAAAACGTTATTCCGCAGTTGCGGGATTGGCAGAAGAGATACGAAAAGCAGGCTTTTACCATCGTCGGCGTCCACAGCCCTGAGTTTTTCTGGGAAAAGCCGTTGGATAGAGTAAAAGCGGCAACCTTAAAACTGGGGATCCGTTATCCAGTCGTTCAGGACAATAGATTCGAGATTTGGCGGCGCTACGGAATTTGGGCCTGGCCCACGACAATTCTAATTGATAAAAAGCGAATAATTCGTTACGGCCATATCGGGGAAGGCGCTTACGACAAGACCGAGTCGGTGATTAGGCAGCTTTTAGCAGAAAACAGTTAACAAATCTTTAGCCAAAGGCCGCGCGTAAATAGGATTGAGGAGGAATATCGATGCTGATTAAGAAACCCGAAGATATCAAGCCGTCCGAGATCACGCCTAGGGAACTTTACATGAACCGGCGTCAGTTCATTCTGGCGGCCTCAGCAACTGCTCTTTCCGCAGCCACTGTCCTTAACGGAATCGATTCGCCCTTTTCCTCAAGTCCAGCGATCGCCGGGCAGAAGCTTAACAACGTACGCAAGAGCTCGTTCAGCACCACGGAAAAGCAAAACTCTTTCAAGGACATCACGAATTACAACAACTTCTACGAATTGGGGACCGACAAAACCGATCCGGCAGAAAACGCCAAATACCTGACGACGCGTCCCTGGACGGTATCGGTGGAAGGCGAAGTCAAGAAAGCCAAGACCTACGATATCGATGATCTGATTAAAATCGCCCCGCTCGAAGAGAGAATCTACAGAATGCGCTGCGTCGAGGCGTGGTCGATGGTGATTCCGTGGGTCGGCTTCCCGTTGAGTTCGCTGATCAAATTGGCGGAGCCCACCGGCAATGCGAAGTTTATCCACTTTGTGACGCTGCAGGATCCGAAGCGATTGCCGGGTCAAAAATACGCCGTCTTGGATTGGCCCTATGTCGAGGGTTTACGGATGGACGAAGCCATGCATCCGCTGACGACTCTTTCGGTCGGACTGTATGGCGAAGTATTACCCGTCCAAAACGGCGCTCCGATCCGTCTGGTGGTTCCGTGGAAGTACGGTTTTAAGGGCATCAAATCTATCGTCAAGATCCGCTTCGTGGAGAAGCAGCCACCGACTTCGTGGAACATCTCAGCCCCGCAGGAATACGGTTTTTACTCCAACGTGAATCCTGAAGTGGATCACCCCCGTTGGAGCCAAGCCACCGAACGGCGCATCGGCGAATTCTTCAGACGAAAAACGCTGATGTTTAACGGCTATGGCGAACAGGTCGCCGATCTCTATCGCGGCATGGACCTAAAGAAATATTATTAACCAGCAGGGAGTCTGCGGTGAGCTATTGGCGCGCCCTCAAACCGGTTACCTTTATTGCTTGCCTGATCCCTTTGGGACAGCTGCTGTATAACGCATGGACGGATAACCTAAGCGCCAACCCGATCGAGTTTATTACCCATTTTACCGGCGATTGGACGTTGATATTTTTGCTGGCGAGCTTGAGCGTCACTCCGCTGCGGAAGATCTCCGGGTGGAACGAGCTGATCAAGTATCGGCGCATGCTGGGGCTGTTCGCTTTTTTCTATGCCGTGCTTCACTTCGCAACTTACATGGTTCTGGATCATTTTTTCGACTTTCCGGCCATCGTCAAAGACGTTATGAAGCGGCCCTATGTTACCGCCGGATTCACTGGTTTCGTGCTCATGATTCCGCTGGCAATTACCTCGACGGCTGGGATGATTCGACGGCTCGGAAAACGTTGGCAGCAGCTCCACCGGTTCGTCTACGTTGTCGGCATCGCAGGGGTGATTCACTTCTACTGGCTGGTCAAGGCCGATATCCGCCGGCCGGTCCAATATGGAGCGGTCTTGGCATTGTTGCTCGGGTATAGGCTCGTCGTGAAATGGATGCCGGCTCTGCGGGGTCGTTTAGCCCAGAGTTCCTCCTCAATTGGAGCTCGACAGCTTTCCGAGTGATGCCAGCGAATCTTCTTGCTGCCTGTCAACGTCTAATAGGTCAAGAGACTCCAAATTCACAGGCAAGGAGATAAACCATGGGCGCGGCGATCCTTATCTTCACGGTTGTTTATGTGGCGCTGTCCTTGATCGTGCGAAAGATCTGACGCTTGGCAAAGGGAGTGCGGTCTGGAAGAAATTCCTGCGCATGACTATTTACACGGAGCCCGGCCGCTTGATTCCGAGTTTTTCCATACGTGATCGCAATGTGCTGGGGTTTATGCCGAGAATTTCCGCCGCGCCTCTCTTGCCATGAATCACCCACCTCGTCTCGTTCAAAGCGCGCACGATGTGATTGCGCTCCATGTTTTCGAGCGTATCAACCGCTGGCTCCTGAGCCGTGCCATCCGAGCGCACCATTGACTCATCCACTTTGACGATCGGTCCAGTCGCCAATACGACGGCCCTCTCGATGACGTTCTGCAGTTCTCGGATGTTCCCCGGCCAGTTGTAATTCGTCAGGCTCTCCATCGCCGTCTGTGAAACGCCGCGAACTTCCTTTCCGAGCTTTTTAGCGAACTTGCCGAGAAAGAAATTGACCAAAAGAGGGATATCCTCTTTGTGTTCTCGCAGTGGCGGCACTTCCACGGGAAAGACATTGAGCCGGTAGAAGAGATCGGACCGAAAAGTACCGCTTCGCACCGCCTCCTTGAGGTCACGATTGGTTGCCGCGATGACCCGGACATCGACTTTGATGGTCTGGCTGCTGCCGACCCGCTCGAACTCCCCTTCCTGAAGCACGCGCAGTAGTTTCACCTGTGTGTCGATGGGCAACTCCGTGACCTCGTCGAGAAAGATAGTACCGCTGTTGGCCAATTCGAATCTTCCCGTGCGCCGCTGTGTCGCTCCCGTGAACGCCCCCTTCTCATGTCCGAAAAGCTCGCTTTCCACCAAGCCGGAGGGAATGGATCCGCAGTTGACTTTCACCAAGGGCCGATCTTGGCGCCGGCTCCGATCATGAATCGCTCGGGCCAGAAGTTCCTTTCCCGTACCGGTCTCCCCCTGAATCAATACCGTCGCCTCCGTCGGCGCCACCTGTTCGATCTTGCGCAGCAACTGGCGCATGGGCGCGCTTTGCCCGATGATCTCTTCAAAATTGTGCTCGGTCTTAATCTCTTCCTGTAGATAGACGGCTTCGGCCTCGAACCTCGCTTTCAACCCAGCGATCTCTTCATAGGCTTTCATATTTTCGACGGCCAGCGCGACCTGGTTCGCTACTTCTTGGAGAAACAAGGCATCCGATTCGGCGTACCGGTTCGGCGTCGCGCTGTTCAGGTTCAATGTCCCGATGCTCACCCCTCTGGCGATGAGTGGAACCACCACCAACGATCGCACCCCGTCGGCAAGAAGAAGATCTTCCGTGGCATAGTGCCGCTCTTGCTCGAGGTCGTGCCGCACGAGATGTTGCTGATTTCGGAAGGCCCATCCCGCGTGGCTTTCCGCCGCGGCCCATTCCAGGCCGACGGCGTACTGCCCCGTGGGCAGGGAAGAATCCAAAACGAAAAGACGCAAGACGTCCCTTTGCGCATCATGGAGGAAAAGCGCCATCCGGTCAAAAGGGACTACCCGCCGGATCGATTGAGCAATGGCATGGAAAAGAGTCTCCCGAGTCAGGTTCGAGATTATCGCGTTGTTGATCTCGAGAAGCGTGCGGCGGCGCTCCGCCGTCGCGGCGACCGTCGCGTTGAGTGCCGTGATCTCCTCGTAGGACTTCATGTTATCCACGGCGATGGCGATTTGATTGGCGACCTCCATGAGCAACTCAGCATCCGCCTCGCTATATTGGTTCTTTGTAAGGCTTCCCACCGTTATACAGCCGATGCTCTTTCCACGAACTACCAAGGGCAGCGCGCATAGGGCGCGGAACCCATGCCCAAAGGCGCGCTCGTCCGAGGACGTCTGTCGTTCTGTTTCAAGGTTGCGGCGCAGGAGAGGCTTTTGATTTAAGAAGGCCCACCCTGCAGAACTATCGCCAAGCCCAAGCACTCGACCGATCGGAGTGTAGTCATCGCGGCGATAGGGTCCCGCGTAAGTGACTATACGCAAGCTGTCCAGGTCGGGGTCGTAGAGAGAGAGCGTAAGTCGATCAAAGCGAATAACCCGGCCAAGGGCGTTGGATATAGCGTTAAACAGATCATCTCTCGTCAGTTTAGCAACGATGGCGTTATTGATTTCCAGAAGGGTTTTGAGACGTCCTTCACTTTTCTGTAGAGCTTCACGGGCGTGCTTGCGTTCCAGTTCAATTCCCGCCCGGGCGGCGAAGATGCGCAAGATCGACGCATCCCGATCGGTCATCCGCATCGGCTTGTCGTCCATGACTACCAGATGACCGAGGACGTCTCCGTGAGAACCCAGGAGCGGCACACCCATGTAACTTTCAGCTTTAAGATCGACCAGGGCTTTGTCTTCGGGGAACAAACGCTGTAAGTCATCACGATAGTAGCAGACGTCTCCGCCGATCACCTTTTCACAGGGCGTTCCCCACAACGGAAAGCTTATATTTTCTCCAAAGTCTCCTCCGGTCCAGAACGCTAGAGTACCGACTTCGTTTTTGGCTTTATTGGTGCATTCCGCAACAAACGAATAACGAACCGCGAGGGCCTGCGCCAAATGACGAACCAAAGAGCGGAAGAAATCGCCGCCCGTAGCCGCGGCGGTTCCTTCCGTGACGACACGCAACGTTTCCACGGCGCGCCGACGTTCGGTTACGTCGCGCGCCACCGCCAAGAGGCGTTCAGGCTTGCCGGCAGAGTCTCGTATCAGGCTGACCATCACATCCCACCATTTGGGTGTGCCGCTCTCCGTCGGGCAAAAGCCGTTGAAGCGGCCACCCTCGCCGTTCTTAGCAGCTTCCAGCGCGACCCTGGCCGCCTCCCGATCCCGCCAGAGATCGATCCAGGATGAGTTTTGCAGTTGCGCGAAATCGCAGATTTCCATCGTCTGCATGCCGCCGAAATTCATCGTCAGCAAACGCCCGTCAAGATCGAGGACGCAGATACAATCGGGACTCCATTCAATGAGCCGTCTTTCTAACTCCCTGTTCTCTTGCAGCTTCTTTTCGCGAGCTTGATTTTCGGCGATCGCTGCGGCCAGCAGGCTAGTCGTTCGACCTAGCTCCAGCAACCCGACCACTTGGCGGCTCAAGATCCGAAGCGCCTCGCCCTGCTCTGTTGTTAGATCACGCGGCAGTTTGTCCAGAACACTGAGAGTCCCGAGCACTACACCGTTCGCTGCAACGAGCGGCGCGCCGGCGTAGAACCGGACACGAGGTTCGCCTCTCACCAGACGGTGATCAGCAAAGCGCGAATCCGCCACAGCATCGGGCACAACAAACAGGTCGGATTGCAAAATCGTAGACGCAAAGAAACCATCGTCGCGCGGCGTTTCATTCAACGGAAAGCCAATCTTTGCTTTGAACCACTGCCGGTCTTCATCAACAATGCTGATTAGAGCGATAGGTGTATTGCAGAGCTGCGCGGCCAACCGGGCGAGGTCGTTGAACTCCCGGTCCGGTGCGGTATTGAGAATGTTGCACTCGCGAACGAACTTAAGTCTCGCCGCCTCACTATCAATTTGACCGGCACCCATTATTTATTGACTCCGCAAGTTTGGGTCAGCCTATTCACTCCTAACGACATTTCGCAAGTATCGCGAAATATCGCAACGCTATCTCGCAGTGAGAGCGCTCCTGAAACCAAAATATACTGCAAAATCAAACTGTTGGGGTTATGGCATGCACCGTGCTCTATGTATGCTGCAGTTCACTGGAGTGAAAAACGCATGTTAAGAATCACTGAAAGCTCCGAAAACGGAACCGTAAGATTGAGATTGGACGGAACCCTCACCGCAGCATCGTGCTCGGAATTGGAAACAGCCTGCTCACGTCACCAGGCAGACAATGTTTGTTCCCCCTTCATCGAAACGCTCTTAGAAACTGTAGAAAAATAGGACGGCAAATCATGGAAATTATTTCTAATAGTGTCAGTGTCGATAGGAGAGAACCCATGCCAGCATACCAATCTATGAGGGAGTTCAGTTCTTCCGTCGAGTCCGAGCAGGCAGTGGCAACGAGTTCTGAGTTCGAGCCGACTCTGGGGAACACTTCCGTCGCTAAAGCTAGTTATAAGTCGAAAGAGGACGAGAGTGAGCTTGTCCGGCGTCTCAAGGCCCGCGATGAACAAGCTCTCGAGATAATTTTCAATCTTTATTCAGCAAAGCTCTACAACGTTGCTCATAGGATCCTTGGCGAGGTTGCCGATAGCGAGGAGGTCGTTCAAGATGTGTTCTGGACGGCTTATCGAAAGGCACAGTCCTTCCGTGGGAACTCGCAACTCTCGACGTGGCTTTATAGACTGACGGTGAACGCCGCCCTTGGGAAGATTCGACGTAGCAAGAAGAAAAAAGAAGTGGAGTATGAGGAATACCTGCCCAAGTTCCAAAAAGATGGTCACCACGTCGTGCGGCCGGTGGTCGATTGGTCTGATACACTGGACGAGCGATACGCTAATCAGGAAATGCAGCAATTGTTGAAAGATACCTTAGATCAGTTGAAACCCGTCGACAAAAGCATCATAGTCTTGAGCGATCTCGAAGGCATGTCCGACAAGGAAATTGCTCTTACCGTCGGGCTGACGGTTTCCGCCGTGAAAACGCGGCTTCACCGGGCTCGGCTGTTCCTCCGCGGCAAACTGGCAGTGCACCTGGGTCACTCCCCGCGATAAAGGAGACTCCCCCGCTATGGCGGCAAGAAAGATGGCAACCAAAGTACTGAACAATAAGACATGTAAACAGATTACCGATTTGGTTTATGCCTATCTTAATGACAGACTAAAACCGACCGTCAAAAGAGATTTTCAACAGCATTTGCGTATCTGTCCCGACTGCGTGAGTTTTCTCAATACGTACAAGAAAACCGTTGGAATGACCGGTTCGCTGCGCGCTGAAGACATGCCTTCGAAAGTACGGGAGAATATTCTGGATTTCCTTCGCCGCCGCATTCGCAAAACCAGGGCAAGCGCTTAACAGCGCGGTCCCTTGCTAATTTAGTTTTGGAACCGCTTGCCGATGCGCGAAAGCTCCGCGCACCGCAGCAGCACGCGCTGCAGCATAGTTCTCTCATCAAACCAGTGGCGTCCTTAACATACTTGTAACTTTTCGATTCATAGATGCGTCTAACCTGTTACAGGAGCAAATTTAGGAGGGAACTCGTGATGAAGCAGCGGCAAATCAAACGAAAAAGTATGAGCCAGACCAAGGCCGGTCCGATCAAGACGACCTTCATGGAGCTGATCCAGGAATTGTCAAAGCTGACCCAAGACGATTCCTTGGTCATGGCCGCGATTAGAAATATCTGCGGAACATACAACGTCGTAGCCACTCGAACTCTCACACCCGTCAAGCTCGTGCCAAGCACCCGGCCGGCTCAACGCAGGGTGAATCGCCGCCGGACTAGCTGGGCGTGAACCTGTTCCGACAGTAGCGAAAGCTTGGCAGAGGTTGGCCAGAGTTCCAAAGCTAGAACACATTGAGACAGGAGCAGCGGTTCAGTGACTAAGAAAACTTTCAAGAAAACGAGCGAACTAAACTACTCCTGTCAGGCCGCCATATCTCTGATTGGCGAATACTTGTCCGGCAGTTTGGACCCAATGACACGCGCGTCCCTCGACACGCATCTAGATAACTGCCCAGATTGCTCGGCCTTCTTGAAAACCTACAAAAAAACCATCGAAGCCACCCGAGTCTTTTTAAAACTCCAGGCACTGCAGGTTCGTCAACGTCAACTCGTGCTTCGGCCAAGAAACGCGTCGCCCGCTACGAGATAATCTCCGCGGCATCCTTTTATCGCTAGCGCGCATCCAATAAACTGAAGTCGGGGCAAATATTTCCGTAGTCAGGTTCACCAGCATACTCAGCTAAAGGAATCATAGGAGACTCGCTCATGAAAGCCATTGCCGTCACACCGAGCAAAAAAGAAATCGGAATCATTGACCAGCCCGAGCCAAAAATCTCATCGCCGACCGACGTCAAGCTTCGTATGATCGAAGCGGGCGTCTGCGGCACGGACAAGGAGATCTGTGCCTTCGAATACGGCACCCCGCCGGGCGGCTCGGAGCAGTTAGTCATCGGTCATGAATCATTGGGGGAAGTCGTAGAAGTTGGACCGAAAGTTACGCGAGTGAAACTTGGCGATATCGTCGTTCCAATGGTTCGGCGACCGTGCCCGCATGATTACTGCGTTGCGTGCCGCTCGGACCGACAAGATTTCTGCTTCACCGGAGATTTCAGAGAACGTGGCATCAAGGAGCAGCACGGCTTCATGGCGCAATACGTCGTCGACGACGAAAAATACCTGAACCCAGTACCCAAAGAGCTGCGCGATGTCGCGGTCCTGGTGGAGCCACTCACGATTGCCGAAAAGGGACTAACTCAAGTATGGCAAGTGCAGCAGCGTTTGCCTTGGAGCTGCCCTGTAACACCGGGGAAGGCGGCGGCTCATTGCCATCGGGCCGTGGTCCTGGGAGCGGGACCTGTGGGTCTGCTTGGAGCCATGGCACTGGTGAACTACGACTTCGACACCTACGTTTATTCCCGCGAGCCGGCTCCGAATCCGAAATCTCAATTACTGGAATCGATCGGCGCACATTATATTTCCTCGGAAAAAATCGCTCCCGAAATGCTTCCCCAACAAATCGGCAACATTGATCTCGTGTACGAAGCCACCGGGGCCTCGAGCTTGTCGTTTGAAATGATGAAATATCTCGGCACCAACGGCATCTTCGTCTTCACCGGTGTTCCTGGACGGAAGGGACCTATCGAAGTCGACACGGACCTCATGATGCGCAATCTGGTCCTAAAGAACCAAGTTGTCTTTGGCACGGTCAATGCCGGGCGTGACTCCTTCGAAAACTCCATTCGAGACGTCGGCGTTTTTACCAAGCGCTGGCCTGATGCCATTCGGTCGTTAATTACCGGGCGCTACCCGATGGAAGCGTATGGCGATCTGCTGCTAGGACGAAGCAGTGGAATCAAGAACGTGATCAAACTCAATTGAGATCGTCACTCTAATTCACAATTTCTTGTCACCCAGCCCCGCGCCCCACACTTTCAGCGCGCCTCAACCCTGAGGTTGAGGCGCACCGTCCAATTTTTCAGATGTCGTCAAGCGGCCTGCTTTTGTGCGAATGCGCCGAAGAAAGCGCTCCTGGAAGACCGCCGGCGCAGATGATCGTTTATGTCGATATGTCCGTCGTTTTGCGAGTGCGGTTCAAGGAGTCCAATCCGCTGAATGTCTGGGGCAAATGGGAGAGAGCTTATAGTAGCAATGTTCTAAGCTAGCCTCTCGAGAGCCTCCTGCGCGGCGCGCCGCACTAGGACTTTGACCATTTCGCGCTTATAGTCGGCGGAGCCACGGTTGTCGTCCATCGGGTCCACTTCAGTGGCGGCGACCTCGCCCATGTTGCGCAGCGCGGCATCGTTGATCGCCTTGCCGAGAAGCGCGCGTTCCGCTTGCTTTGCGTGAACGATAGTGGGAGCGACGGAATTCAAACCGATGCGCACATCTTCGCAAGTTCCATCTTTGGTTCGCAGTGTGAGCGCGACACCAACGGTGGCAAAATCCTCTATGCTTCGCGGCGTGAATTTGATGTGGGACCAGCCGGGGCGCTCCGGAGGAGGAACGCGAATTTCGGTTAACAACTCGCCGGAATTCAGCGCTGTCTGATAGTAATCGACGAAGAACTCTTCCAGCAGCATGCTTCTTTGTCCTTGACTGCTCGCAAGTGTGATCTCGGCGTCCAAAGCGATGAGGCTCGCTCCGGGATCGGTGAGTGGATCGCCGCCTGCCAGATTGCCGCCGATGGTGCCCATGTTGCGAATTCTCGGCTGAGCGACCTTCCGAAAAGTTTCATGGAGCAGGGGATAGCGCTGTTTGACTATGGGCGATAACTCGATGTCGCGATGGCGGGCACCGGGACCGATACACAGACCATCGTGTTCGTTAAACGTGATCGTGTCAAAGTTCGGGATGCGTGCGACACTTATGACGACTTTGGGCATCAAGAGCCGTTGGCGCATCCAGATAATCAAAGAGGTTCCGCCGGCGATGACGCGAGCGCTGTCGCCGTGTTGATCGAGCAGCTCAAAGGTCTCGTCCAAGCTCTCCGGCTCTAAGTAGTCAAACTTGATCATCACTTCACTTTGTACGCAGTAAACAGTTACCAGTGAGCGAGTGTAGAAAATGTCACCTCACCACGAAGCGCACGAAGGCCACGAAGCAAACATTGTTAAACTCCGAACTTCGTGCTCTTCGCGACCTTCGTGGTGAAACTCTTTTTGGCTGCCGCTCATTGGCGTTCGGCCTACTTTTCGCTCTCTTTCTCGCGCAGAGCGCAGAGAACCTTTTCCGGCGTAATCGGCAGCGTTTTTATTCTCACGCCTACGGCGTCGAAGATCGCGTTGCTGATTACCGCCGCCGTCGGATCCATGTTTAATTCTCCCAGTCCCTTGGCACCGAATGGACCGGTGGGCTCATAAGAATTGGCAAAAGCGTATTTGAGCGGAGGCATGTCTCGCATAGAAGGGATGCGGTAATCGGAAAAATTAGGATTGACAGGTCTGCCTTCGTCAAATTGCAGACCTTCGGTGAGCGCATAACCGAGACCCTGTGCCAATCCGCCCTCGACTTGCCCTTCGGCGCCGATCGGATAGATCACGGTTCCACAGTCCGAGGCGATCACGTATTGAAGCACTTTGACCTGTCCGGTTTCTCTGTCCACTTCTACATGAGCGGCCTGGACGCCATAGTTATAAGCTCCCGATTCGTTGCCGAAGCGGGTACTGTCGGGCAGAACCGAGTCGGCGTCGAAGCTTCCTGAAGCGACGATGGGCGCGCCGTTGTGACGAAACAATCGCGCGCGCGCCACGTTCGCCACGGTGACGGACTTACTCTCCGCGCCCTTAACTGAAATGTGGCCGTCTCGGCAGATCAAATCGTCCGGATTGGCTTCGAGCATTTCCGCGGCTTGGTCGAAAAGCTGCTCTTTCACCTTGGCCGCAGCATTTCTGACGGCGTTGCCGCTTATATAAGTGAGCCGGCTGGCGAAAGCGCCGAGACAAAAAGTCGTGAGATCCGTGTCAGCGCGCGAGACTTCCACGTCTTCCACCGGGATGCCCAGTTCTTCCGCGGCGATCTGGCACATCACCGTGTGCGACCCCTGACCACATTCCCCTTCACCGCTCAGAATCAGCGCCTTACCATCTTCATTGATTTTGATCGTCGCCGAGCTGCCGTCGTAATCGCCGAAGTGACGTTTGCCGCTGACATGGACGGTACAGGCGAGACCAAGACCCGTGTTCGGTTCCTTGCTCGAGCGCTTCTTTTTCCAGTCGATCATGGTTTCCGCCATGTCGAGACACTGCTTTAATTCGCAGCTCGTGACGCGATTGCCGTGGGGTGAAACGTAGCCGGCTTCGGCGGCGTTGATACGCGCGATGTCTAGAGGATCGATGCCCAGCTCATGCGCTCCTTTGTCGATCGCTTGCTCGACCGCCCATTCGGCGGACGGATTGCCGAATCCTCGAAAGGCTCCGGTGGGGATTTTGTTTGTGTAAACCAGATAGGCCTGGGTTTTTACGTCCGTGTACTTGTAGCAAGTGTCGTGGCGCATGGCCGCCACCCCGGTAATGGCGGGAGCTTTCGCCGAGTAAGCGCCGTTATCGGCAATCACGCGGATATGCTTCGCCCTCATGCGCCCGTCTTTCTTGAAACCCAGCTTGACGTGAATTTTCATGAAAACTCGTGGCCGGCTGCCAGCCAGAAACTCTTCCTCGCGGGTATTGATGATCTTGACGGGCTTTTTGGCTTTGCGCGCGAGGATCGCGGCAACCAGAGCGTTGTTGTCATCGCAGGATTTTCCGCCGAAACCGCCGCCGACGGCGCTTTGAATGATGCGAATATCGCTTTCGCGCACGCCGAGTGCCGTGGCGATGCGGAGACGGGCGCTGAACAAGGTCTGCGTGTTCATGTAGATCGTGTACTTGCCGTTCAGCTCACACTCGGCGACGCTGCCGATGGTCTCTATGGCGCAATGCCATTGGGGCATGCTCTCGAAAGTGTCCTCGACGATTAAATCCGACTCCGCGAAGGCGCGCGCGACGTCGCCTCGTTCAATATCCATGGTCATGGCGATGTTGTTCGGCTTGTCGTCATGAATCAGCGGCGCGCCGTCTTGCATCGCCTCTTCGGCATCGAAGACGGCCGGCAGCGGCTCCCATTCGACGTCGATCAGGTCGACGGCTTCGTCGGCCGTGTCTGAATCGACTGCCGCCACCGCCGCGACTTCCTCGCCGACGTAGCGCGCTTTTCCGACCGAGAGAATGTATTGATCCGCGAAGAAGGCGCCCCACGGACGCTTGAGACTATCTTCGGCGGTCACAACGGCACGCAGGCCGCGCAACCGTTCGGCCCGGCTGGTATCGATGCGCAGGATTCTGGCGTGAGGGTACGGACTCCGGAGAATCTTGCCGATGAGCATTCCAGGAAGAGCGATGTCGGCGATGTACTTGGATTCGCCGGTAACTTTGTCGTACCCCTCGATTCGTTGAACGCGCTGACCAACGACGGAAAAATTTTCTGCTTTTGCCATGGGAGGTGCTTCTTAGCGTTGGTTTGGCGCTCTCAGCCGGTGAACATTTCTTTGAGCCCTTCGGCTCGTCAGGGCGACTGACTCACTCTGGTGAGTCAGTCGTCTTGGCCACCGGCTTGTAAACGTCCAGGCTTTGGATCTTGGCCTGTTGCTCTTTTTTTCTAAATTGAAAGTCGGGGCTGATCTTGTTGTTGACCACGGCCATCACAGATTCAAGAATTTTATAATAGCCGGTGCAGCGACAGAGATTGCCCGACATCCACTCCCTAACCTCTTCCTCGGAAGGCTTCGGATTTTCATCGAGGAGCGCTTTGGCGGCCATGATTTGCCCCGGCGTGCAGATACCGCATTGAAAGCCGCCGTACTCAATAAACGCCTGCTGTAATGGATGAAGCTTGCCATCCTTTGCGAGCCCCTCGATAGTTTCAATTTTCTTTCCCTGGCAACCAACGGCGAGTGTCAGGCATGAGCTCACCAGCCGGCCATCGACGATCACGCTGCACGCGCCACAAACGCCGATGCTGCAACCTTCCTTGGTACCCGTGAGGCCGATGTCATCGCGGAGTGCGTAGAGCAATAATCGATTCGGCTCTACCTCTATTTGGTGATCTTCGCCATTAACCGTCAGGATTAGCTGTCGCTTCATTTTTTCATGCCTGGATTTTGTTGCCGGATACTTATTCAGTCAGCCCAGCGCGTTAGCCGATTGTCCAGCGTCTGGATCAACCAGTTGCTTATAAGGCCGATTATCAGAACTACCATCGCGATAGCAAACACTTTTGCCGCGTCAAATTGGCTTCCATACCTTTGCGCGAGCGCCCCGAGACCGACAAATGCTATGAGCATCTCCCCATTGATCATTCCCTTAACCGCGCGCCCTATCCCGAGTCGAATACCAGCGAAAACCAGCGGTAGAGAAGCGGGGAGCAAGATTCTCGTGAAAATCAGCCGCTCACTACAGCCGAACGAGCGCCCCATCTCAACCAGAGCCGGATCGACCGTGCGAATCGCGGTAGCCGTGTTAATGACAATGACGAACATGGAATAGACGACGATGATCGCGATTCGTGCGGCGTCGGATAAACCAAAAATCGCAAAGAAGATGGGCGCGAAAATGATCGAAGGACAGATAAAGAGCGCATGGACATAGACATCGAGGGCCTTTTCGACATAGCGATAGCGGCCCATGAGCGCTCCCACAATAAGGCCCATGATCAGTGAAAGGCTAAAGCCAATCACCAATCCCTGCAAACTTATTCCGATGTTGGCCAGGATGACGCCACTTCTCACGAACTGAAGCAGAGCTTCCATTACTTTAGAAAAAGGGGGAAGCCACTGAAACCCCAGTCCCCAACCCAGCGCTTCCCATAATGCCGCACCACCAAGAAGGGCAAGGACCTCCAAAGCGTTGTCCCGCATGGACCGTTTTAGGCCTGGCGGCAAAGCGCTGCTTCGCGCGGAAATCAATTTGACGGCTGTTGCGGCTTCTTGCTTCACGTTGACTCGACTTGCATCGCCTTGAGGTTCTCCCACAGGTATTCCTTGACCTCGAGAAAGGCAGTGGACTTCTCCAACTCCCGCCAGCGGGGCCGCTTCAAGGGAATATCGATCATCTCTTTGACCCTGCCGGGGCGTGGTGTCATTAACATCACCCGATCGCCGAGCATGACGGCTTCATCCATGCTATGGGTTATAAAAATGACGGTTTTTCGCCTATGCTCCCAGAGGCGGAGCATCTGTTCCTGCAAGAGGCGGCGCGTCTGCTCGTCCAAGGAACCGAAGGGCTCATCCATGAGCAGGATCTGCGGATTCACCGCTAGCGCCCTGGCGAGTCCGACCCGTTGCTGCATGCCCCCGGAAAGTTCTTTGGGTAACCGCTGCTCGAATCCTTCAAGGCCCACTAGTTTGATCAGCTTCTTCGCCGTGGCTTGGCATTCCTCCTTCGGCGTGCCGCGAATCTCGAGCCCAAAGGTTACGTTCGTCAGTACATCGGCCCACGGCATCAAGGCGAAGTTCTGGAAAACCACTGCGCGGTCAGGTCCCGGTCCAGTAATCGGTTGGCCATTGATACTGACCTCCCCCTGATCGTGAGAGATGAGGCCCGCGATAATACGCAGCAGTGTGGTTTTGCCGCAGCCGCTTGGGCCGATGACCGTGAGAAATTCATTGTCACGGACTTCAAAGTCTATATTGCTGAGCGCGAGTACGCCGCCGCTGCTTCCATTATCGAGCGTGCCGAACTCCTTGCTCAATCCTCGCACTCGTATCATTCGAGCTCTTCTTACCTACGCTGTCAGCATTTACCCAAGCGAGATGTCAGGGGCCCAACGGGCAATCCTTCTTTCGATCGCCTGCATCGCGGTTAGCAGGGCGAGCGCTTCTATAATGACGGCGAGAACAGTCGCAAACACCAAATCAGACTGCATTCGACCGGAAAATTCCAATAGCAAGCGCCCAAGCCCGCTCGCTACCAAGAGGAGCTCCACCATAACCATTCCAGTGATGGAGCGACCGAGACCGATTCTCATACCGGCGAAAATGGCCGGCGTGGCACCTGGAATCACAATCCTGCGCCATATCTGACTTTCGCTCGCCCCAAAAGATTTGGCCATCTCGATAAGCGAAGGCTCCACGTTGCGGACTCCTGCCCGCGTGTTCACGGTTATAAATATAAAAGCGAACAGAACGACAATGAATACCCGGGCGGAGAGTCCTAATCCCAGGGCAATAATCACAATGGGGATAAAAGGCGCAATGGGCATAGCAAGAAGAACGCCGACATAAGGATTCAGGATTCTATCCATCCACCGAAACCTTCCGGCAGCCAGCCCCAAAGGGATGCCCACCACCACGGCTATAGCGTAGCCCAAGAGCAGCGCCTGGTTGCTCACATAGAGAGCCTCCCAGAACCGATCCTCAAAGAACAGCAGCCGAAAAAGGGCACCCACAATTTCGCTAAACCTAGGCAGAAGAAAATTTTGCGAGTAGCTGCGAAAAAGCTCCCATAGTCCAACGACGGCGGAAAAGACCAACAGCCGAAGACCCCAGTCCCGCGCAGCGCTAGTTTTCATGGGGTGCACACCCGGCTTGCGCCATCATCTCTCCAGCCTTTCTGCGTGGAAAAAGTAGAGCATGTTTTTAGCGCGCTCCGGTGATTTTACCCACCCTGTTGATCGCCATGGTGAGGATCTTCGGTTCCACCATCTTCCTGGTGTTCACTCCCGATTTCAACTCTCCACTTTCGGTAAAAAACTTGACCGTGTCGTCGAGGATCGAGGTGTCGCCGCCATTCTGGGGCCACGCGCGCACAACTTCGAGATAGGCTTTAATGGTAGGAGCAATGATGTGCTTGGGCATATCGGGCAGATACTTCGCGACTACCGGCTCCATTATCTTGGGATTTGCATGGACCATGCGAAAGGTTTTCAGTAATTCGGCGAAATAAGCGGTGGCCACTTCTTCATTCTTCCTTAGCCACTCTGCATTGGCCCAGAAACTGGATCCGCTGATGTTAAATAGGCTACCCGTTCGGATGATGTGATAACGACCCGGCGCTTGCGAGTCCAGATTGAGCCAATCCCCGAGCTGCAGCAACGTGGCGTCGATCTGGTTGTTCTGCAAAGCGACAATCCGGTTCTCGCCGCCTGGAACGACCATAATATTTGGCTTGACCTTGCAATCGTTGAGAAGCCAAAGCTTGACCGCCAAAGACGTCGTAGCGGCTTCCCCATGAATGGCGAACTTTTTGCCGTCCGTGTCCTTGCAGTCCTTGATCTCGTTCTTGGCAACCATCACAAACTCGCCGCCGTTGTTCTCCATCACGAAAAAGAGCTTAGCGCCCTTCTGGATGGCCCGCACCGGGTCCATTACCTGGGAATTGGCGATCTGAACCGTTCCCTGGGCGAGCGCTTGGACGTTAAGATCGGTGCGCGTAAACTCGACGCTCTTGATGTTCCATCCATGGCTGTTCAAGCGTTCCTGGGTCATAACTGCGGGCATGTCATAGAATGAGATCGTCGATGGATGACCCAGCTTGATCTCTAGATTGCCACGCGGTTTCAGTACTTCCACTTCCGCTGCCCACGGCGCAGCTGCCAATAAAAAAATCGCCAGGATGGCAAAGCAAATCCTTTTCATCTCATCCTTCTCCTCTCGCTCTAGAGGTTACTCATACGGTTTTGTTTTCCGGTTTCAGTATCTGCTATTTCTGAATCGGTAGATTGCCGTCGTGAGCACGTAATCGAGCGGCCGCGTCCAGCACCGCTTCCTGTATCTTCACGTAGCTACCGCAGCGGCACAGATTGCCGGCCAGATAGGCGCGTATCTGCTCAGCCGTAGGAGCGGGATTTTCCTCCAGAAGGCTCTTTGTGCTTAAGATAAAACCGGGCGTGCAATAGGCGCATTGAAAAGCATTGTGGTGGATAAATGCTTCCTGGATGGGATGAAGCTTCCCGTGCTCGGCCAGCCCCTCGATAGTCAAAATCTCTTTTCCTTCGGCCAGAGCTGCAAGCAGAAGGCAAGAGCTAGTCGGTTTGCCATCCAAAAGCACCGTGCAAGCGCCGCACATGCCGATGCCGCACCCCTCCCGCGCGCCAAAGAGTTTGAATTCAGCCCGCAAGACCTCAAGCAAAGTATGATGAGTGTGAACCGCCGTCTCGTGCTCTGCGCCGTTGATTCTGAGGTTGACGATTTGTTTCATTTTATTCCTCAAAGGCTCTCCAGGATTGTTGATCCGGCCAATAGAAGCGCCAAGATCATCTCCTGTTTAACTCCCGCAGCACTTTTTCAGGTGTCAATGGGAGATCTCGAATGCGAACGCCGACTGCGTTGTAGAGCGCGTTGCCGATAGCCGCCATGACTGGAGGCAGCAAGGTCTCCCCGATCCCGTGGAGTTCTCGCGCCCCTTGATGTTCCAAAGCCAATGGAATTAGTTTCCATGGTATATCGTCGAAAGAGGGGACGTTATAGTCTCCCAGGTTTGGGTTCATGAGCTGACCGTGATCTCCGTAAATCATCTCTTCAAAGAGCGCTTGACCAACTCCAAAAACAGCACATCCTTCCAGTTGCAATTCGCACAAGCGTGGATTGACGACCCGGCCGGCAAAGACGCAGGGGTTAAGATCAAGGACTTTGATCTTTCCCGTTTCTGTATCGACTTCTACCTCACAGGCGATCGCCCCCTGGTGCCAGTGGACCGAGCCGATGCCCTGTCCGGTTTCCAAATCCAGGCCGCCGCGGGTGCTGAAAGCCCCGCGCCCGATGAGGTTGCCTTGGTTGCTGCGCAGCACGATCTCACCGTAGCGCAGCGAACGGCCGGGCGTTCCCCGGACTGTAACTCTACCCTCTCCTACGCTCAGATCACTCCCGGCGGCCTCAAGGAATTCTGCCGCATGCTCTAACAATTGCCGCTTGAGGTCTTCCGCGGCCCTGCCGATGGCGCCGCCCATCGAATACGTAGTGCGGCTCGAGCTGGTCTGCTGATCATAAGGCGTAATATCGGTGTCCGGGTCCGACACTGATACGGAGCTAAGAGGAACCTGCAGAGCCTCAGCGGCGAGCTGAGCCAGGACGGTTTTTGCCCCTTGTCCGAGCTCCACGCTGCTCGTCAAGACATTGAGGCTGCCATCTTCATTTAATTTGAGAACCGCCTCGGAGGTCGAAGGCGTAATAGTCGCCTTGATAACCAGGGCCAATCCCTTGCCCCGTCGTAGCGCGCCGTTTCTATTTGACCCCTGATTTTTATCGAGCCATCGAGCATCGCTTGCCGTCCATTTCACCGATTTCGCGGCCCGGTCCAGGAGTTCCTCATAGTGCAGGTCAGCGAGTTTTTCGCCGGTAGCGAAGATGTCTTCATCCCGGAGCAGGTTTTTCTGCCGGAATTCAACAGGGTCCAGGCCCAGTCGTTCAGCGATCATATCCATCTGGCTCTCGTAGGCCCAAACTGCCTGAGGCACGCCAAAGCCACGCAAGGCCCCAGCCGGGACTTGATTGGTCCATACGGCGCAAGAGTCGATCTTCACATGTGGGACCTTGTAAGGACCTGACATGGCGGAGCCGCCGTTTCTCGCGACCACCGGTCCAATATCACTGTACGCCCCGGTGTTGAAGTAGGCGGTCACCTGACGGGCGGCCAGGGTGCCATCTTTCTTCACTCCGGTTTTTATGTGGATGGTCGCGGGATGTTTGCACACCGTAACGAATTCTTCTTCTCTACGGAGAATGATCTTGACCGGCCGGCCCGCCTTGAGCGCCAAGAAAGCCGTGATCGGCTCCACTCTGAGCGACCCTTTCGATCCGAATCCGCCGCCCAAGGTCTCGACGACAACTCTGACTCTCGCCAGCGGCAGGTTGAGCAGCTCAGCCATTTGGGAACGGATAGCATGCGGCATCTGCGTCGAAGTCCAGATGGTAAGCTTGTCCGGAGAATATTGGGCAACGGTCACATGGGGCTCGAGCGGAACATGCTGCGCTGCAGGTGAATGAAAGGTGTCTTCGTAGACAAAATCAGACTCGCGAAACCCTTGTTCGACGTCTCCGCGGCGCAGCTTGAAGTGACTGCAGAGGTTGCTCCCGCCAGGGAGATCCTGGATTAGCTTACCGAACATCGGCTGTTGCTCCGGCCGAGGATCATGCACTAGCGGCGCAGCTGGCTGCAGCGCTTCCTTCTCATCGAACACAGCGGGAAGTTCTTCGTAGTCTACTTTAATAAGTGATAAGGCCTCCTCCGCGATCTCTTCATTATCTGCAGCGACCGCGGCAACGGGATCGCCTACAAACCGCACTTCGTCGAAGGCGACTACCGTCTGGTCGCGAAATACGCGCCCATATTTGCCAGTAAAGCCTGTCTTAGAGCCGAAGTCATTCCGCGTCAGCACGGCGCTCGCACCTGCCAACCGCTCGGCGCGCGAGCCATCCACCGTCACCAGCCGCGCGTGCGGCAACGGGCTCCGCAGAATTTTACCGGTGAGCATTCCCGGTAGCTCGAAATTCAGTACGTAGTTGACGCGGCCTGAGACGCGTTCTTCCGCATCGAGCATAGGTAAGGCCTGGCCGACAACCGACACGCTGAATCTCCGTCTGTATTAAGCGCCCGCGAGCGCTTGCTTGATTGCGCGACGCGCCATCACACGAATGATCTGTTTTCGATACCAAGCCGAGCCGCGCAGATCCGAAAGCGGTTCGACTCCCGAAGCACAGGCCTCGGCGATCTCTTCGATTAATTGATCCGTCAAACGCTTGCCGCATGCCATGGCGCCGGCGGATTCGAACGCTTGAGGAGTTTCAGCAACCGCTCCCGCGACTAAGCGCAGCTCTTTGCACGAGCCATCTGATTCAGTTTCCAACACGGCGGCCATACCTACGCAAGGACGATCTTCGGATGAGCGTGAAACATATTTGAGGTAGATCGAGCGGCTTCCAGGATTCAGGTCCGGAACAATCAATTCGGTCAAAATCTCATCCGGTGCCAGAGCCGTCTCATAGAAACCTTGGAAAAATTCAGCCAGGGGAATTTCCCTCTCACCCTTCACACTGTAGGCCTTCACTTTTGCGCGCAGAGCAACCAAAATGGACGGCGGATCAGAAGCATAATCAGCCTCACTCAGATTGCCTCCCACCGTGGCCGCGTTGCGCACGCGGACATTGCCGACCTTGCCGAAAGTCTCTGCCAAGGTAGGCTGCTTATCACGGAGCAAAGACGAGGTCTCGGCCTCGCGGATGGTCACCAGACCGCCGATTCTCAAACCTGTGCCGGGCTGGTGACGAATATAGTGGAGATCATTCAAGCCGCCGAGGCTGAGTAGAACCGATGGTGAAATGAGGCGGTTTTTGAGCATGATCACGAGCGCCGTGCCACCGGCAATGATCTTCGTTTGATCGCCATCTTTACTTAGGAGCATCACGGCCTCATCAAGCGATCTGGGTTGCGAGAGTTTTATGTTTGCCATGTTAATGAGCCTTATCTGCTGATCATTGGCACAGAGTGTGTTCCACTAGCTCTGTCTCTGTTTCTCCAGCGCGCGCAGCACCTTCTCGGGCGTGAGGGGCAAGTCAAGAATACGGGCGCCGATCGCCCGACAAATCGCATTGCCAATTGCCGGTCGAACCGGCGGCAGCGCCGTTTCCCCGATACCATGGACATCCGTCACTCCGTGAGGCTCGAGCAAATGGACGGTTAATTGAGGCGGAGCATCTTCAAAAGAGGGAATCATGTAGTCCGATAGATTCGGATTGGTGATGGCTCCGTTGGTGTCCACGGCGAGTTCCTCGAACAGCACTTGGCCAAGCGCAAAAGTCATCGCTCCCTCGACCTGCAATTGAGAGAGTCGAGGATTGATGACCTTGCCGACGTACAGTTCGCCGTGTAGTCGCGTGACCCGCACCTTGCCGGTGTCTGTGTCCACCTCAACTTCGCAGGCGACTACTGCAGGGTGCCACTCTGCCGAACCGTAGCCTTGGCCGGTCTCGAAATCCATCACGACCGGGCTACCGTCTGGTCCCGACCCCGAAACAAAAGTCCCATGCCCCAACAGATTGCTCGCTTTCGTCCAACGAACTATATCGGCATAGGAAACCGATTTGCGTTCGACGCCGCGGACCATCACTCTACCGTCATTCAACACGAGATCTTCCTTGGCCGCCTCGAGCTGGGCAGCTGCCGCTTCGAGCATTTGCTCTTTGATCTGCTGGACTCCCCTGCGAATGGCCGTTCCCATGCAAAAGGTCGCGCGGCTGGCGGCAGTCATGAGATCGAACGGAGTGAAAGCCGTGTCGGGCTCGGAAACACGCACCCGGCGCACCGGCAATCCAATTTCTTCTGCGGCGATCTGCGCCAGCGCCGTTTTGGCCCCCTGGCCCATTTCGACCGAGCTGGTTAAAACATTTAAGCTGCCATCGGCGTTGAGCTTGATGCTTGCGGTCGATGTGGTTGGCGTGGCCATGCCCTTTACGATGGCGCTTATGCCTTTCGCTCTAATCTTGTTACCCTCTCTAACTACTAGAGGGCCATCCTTCCAGCCGATCTTTTCAGCTGCCGATGCGATCAACTCGTTATAATGCATCTCCGGCATCGGCTCTCCGGTAGAGAAGCTGTCGCCTTTTTGCAAGACGTTCTTGAGCCTGAACTCGAGTGGATCCATACCCAAGGCGTCGGCGATGATGTCCATCTGGGACTCATGCGCCCAAACTACCTGTGTGATGCCATAACCCCGGAATGCCGCCGTGGGCGCGGTGTTGGTATAGACCCCGTAAGAATCCATGTAGAGATTGGGCACCCGATAGGGCCCCCCAGCAGCGTATCCGCGCGTAATCAAATTCGGCGTCGTATCGCCATAGGCGCCGGAGTTGTAATAACAACAAGCCTCCACTGCGATCAACGTGCCGTCGCGCTTGACCCCGGTCTTGAGCTTGACCTTGCATTCGTGCTGCACGCCAAGGAGAAAAACTTCATTGCGCCGCGCGATAATTTTTACCGGCCGTCCGGCTTTCTTCGACAGCAGAGCCGCCACCGGCTCAAACTTGCAATTGAGCTTGCCGCCGAAGCCGCCTCCAAGGGTAAAAACAATGACGCGCACATCCGCCAATGGTATCTTGAAAATCCCGGCGAGCTGCCGCTGGACCACGTACGGATTTTGACTGCAGGTCCAAACGGTGATCTGCCCGTCGCTCACCTGCGCTACGGCTACGTGAGGCTCCAACGCGACGTGATTCACAGGAGGCGAACTGAACGTGTTGTCGAAGATCTCATCCGATTCCCGAAAGCCCCGAGCGATATCTCCCCTGCGTTGTTTGAACAGATGGACGATGTTGGTTCCGGCCAGCGATCTGGCCGCCACGTCCGGCCGGCCCGGTATGATGCGTCGCGCGCCTTCATGTAAGAGTACGGCATCCGGCTTCAGCGCCTGCTCCGGATCAAAGACGGCCGGCAGCTCTTCGTATTCGACATCGAGCAGATCCAGGGCCTCAGCAGCCGTGTCTTCGTCCACCGCCGCAACTGCCGCGACGGCGTCGCCTACGAAGCGGACCTTGTCCAGTGCCACCGGAGTTTGGTCTTGGATGATGAGACCGAAGTATGGATCTATACGGTCGCCGATCAGATCATCTCGACTTAGCACGGCAGCCACCCCCGCAAGCCGTTCAGCCCTCGAAGTGTCGACCTTCAGGACTCGGGCGTGCCCATAGGGACTACGCAGGATGCGAGCATGCAGCATGCGCGGCAGCTCGAAATTCAAAGTGTAGTCGATGCCGCCGCTCACCCGCAGTTGTGAGTCGATCATGCTGATGGCTTGGCCCACCGCCATGCTGAATCCTTAGAAAATAGGCTCCCTGTCAGAACTGAGTTCCCAACACTAACAGAATCGTCTGATTATGTTTACGCGTCATTCCCGTGAACGGGAATCCAGATTCTTTCCGATCTCTGGACTCCCGCTTCCGCGGGAGTGACGAGCTTCTTTAGCCGATTCGACGGCAAATCATGGCGAAGCGGATCCAAAATAAGAAAGTTTTTCGCCTCACCGATCTAAAATCCATCCCCATTTAGCGAGAATCGCACGGGTTCGCTCCGGGGTGCTGATGATATTTCCCGCCAGAGGATGATTCTTCCATTCGAAAGGTGTGGTGGCGTCGATGATCATCCGCGAATTGGCGTTTAATTCGCGTTTATCCGGCGCGATCGCCATGTCGATTCTACTCCCTTTGGTGTCCTTGATAATTTCCACGCCGCGCTCCGGGTCGCAGCGCGCTAAGATAGCCCAGACAACGTCTTGAATATTGGTGACGTCGACATGGTCGTCAACTACCACCGTCAATCTGTTCATCTCAATCCCGCCGGCGCACTGTGAGGCGATGAGCCCCGCTTGTTTGCCATGGCCAAGATATTGAGTCTTGAGCGCCACTACAGTCATCAAGCGGTTGCCGCCTTCGGGCGGACTCCAGACACCACAGACTCCCGGCACTCCCGCCTTTTCCAACTGATCCCAGATCATACCGGCACGGAGATAAGCCAGGAAGCGATTATCTTCGTGAGGGGGTTTGCCTTGGGGACAGCCTAGGAGAATGGGGTCGTTACGGTGATAAACCCGTTGAATTCGCACGACCCGGTCCTTTGCGTATCCATCTTGGTAGTAGCCCATCCATTCGCCGTATGGACCCTCCTTAGAAAACTGGTCGGTGGTAATAAATCCCTCCAGTGCGATCTCAGCGTGAGCCGGAATGGGCAAGCCTGTCAGCTCGCCTTGGATCACCTCGATCGGACTGCCGCGCACGCCTCCTGCCCAATCCAACTCGCTTTGACCGTATAAAGGGCCCTCGACGCACGACGCGAGAAATAGCAGAGGATCAGCGCCCACGACGGTAACGATCGGACAGGGCTCGCCTCGCTGCAGGTATTTTTCCTTGATGATTCCTCCGTGGTGCGGGGGAGCAGCACGAATGCCGATACGGTTGCGATCAAATACCTGGTTGCGATAGGTGCCGGCATTGATGATGCCGGTGTCAGGATCGCGCATAATATTGACGCTCGCCGTACCAATGAACCGGCCGCCGTCGAGTGGGTGCCAGATCGGTACCGGGAATCGCTCCAAATCCACTTCGTCGTCGCGCAGGATATTTTGCTGAACCGATCCTCGCTTCACGTTAATCGGCGGAATCGGGGCGAAGCCTTTGAGCAGTTCTCGCCAAAACTGCAACAGCCGATCGTGAGAGGCTTCTGCGGGATCCAAGCCGAGCGTTACGGCCTGACGTTTGCGCGAGCCCATGCTATTGACCAAGACGCGGTAGCCCGGCTTGAAGTTCGGGATCTCGTCGAAAAGAACAGAAGGGCTCTCTTCGGCATGATCCAACATCTCGGTGACGGCGCCGATGTCTTCCTCGGAATTCGCGCCTTGAACTCGTTTTAGCTCGCCAAGACCCTCCACCACATCAAGCCACTCGCGCAGATCACGCCAGCGTGGCTCGGTCGGTTGGGCTTTCACTTGCTTAGCCATTCATTTGCCTCCCCTGAGGTATGCCAGATCTCCCTCGGATAAAGGACGCACATAATCAGCCGGATTCATCCGCTCCTTTACATCCGGCGGAACGCGAGTCGCAACCGGGAACTTACCCGCAGATAGGGGACGTGTGCAGTCGAAGATCAGCTTTGTTTCTAGCGTGCCTTTTTCGTCGCGGCGATAACCGTAGGTTGGCGGATTCAATCGGCTCCCGATTGAATTGTTTATCACCACCAGATCCTTGTCTGCCTGAAAGCGGGTCGCCAAAGCCCAGAGGACGTCTGCTTCATTGGTGACATCGATATCGTCGTCGACGATGAAAACGTGCTTTGTCGCCGGGCTATAGGCCATCAGATTGAACGCCGCGAGATGCGGTTCCCCATCGGCGACCTTCTTCATCGAAATGTAGGCATGGTTGCGGGCAACACCCGAGATCGGCAGATGCACGTTAATCACATTGGGGCACACGTCGCGGGCGCGATTCAGGAGAAAACCCATCCGCGCCAGCCCGCCGATGGCCGAGTGCTCGCTGCTGGCATTGAAGACGTCGACGTAAATCGGATCGCGCCGCATGGTGATCGCGGTCACTTTGATCACCGGGTAAGGACCGACGCCGGTATAGTAGCGCGGATACTCGCCGAAGGGGCCTTCTTCGCGCATATTCTCAGGGCTGGTATCCAGCACACCTTCGATGACAATCTCTGCGCGCGCCGGCACTTCCAGATCCACGGTCTCCGCGGGCACAACCTCCAGAGGTTGCTGTAACAAGCCGCCGGCAACCTCCAGCTCGCCGCCCATCCCGGGAGGATTGGTGGTGCCTGCAAGCAGAAGGCAGGGGTGATGGCCGATCACCATCGCCACCTGCATCGGCTGCTTGCGCTCGCGGTGCTCAACGAGAATATAATTGCCACCCTGATACGCGCCGGTCATAAAACCAAGCTCCTGCTTGCCATGGAGCATAGAGCGATAAATGCCGGCATTCTGCACTCCGGTTTTCGGATCGCGCAAAATGAAGACCGCCGAGGTGATGTACTTACCGGAATCGAGTTCCTGATGGCGCAGTATCGGAAGCTTTGTCACATCGGCGTCAGCGCCTTTCCAGACGACCTCTTTAACCGGCGCCTGTGAGCGATCAACCCGTTTTACGGGAATAGGAGAATTTTCGCGGCGCCCGAACTCTTCCACCATTCCCCGAAGGTTCGAATCAATGGCGAGCGCGAGACGCTCGTAGGTTCCCTGCAAGTTGATAAGTAGAGGGATGGACGATCCCTTGATCCTGCGAAAGAGCACGGCCGGATAATTGGGATAACGGGCATCGGTTCGCATTTGATCCACGATCGCCGTCGCCTCAAAGATCGGATCGATCTCTTTCTCTACGACCATTAGCTGTCTGGGATCATATTCGACGAGCTTTTGCAGATAAGCACGCAAATCCTTGGGAGCGGCTAAGGCTTTATCCGTCTCACTTTCATTCCGTGTCGCAACTTCGGTCAAAACGGGTTGTCGGGCCATATCATTTTCTCCTTTCGACCGAACATAGGATCAAACGCTCTAGTGCCTGCGCACTATCCAGCCGCTGCTGATAACGCCAAACTCAAGCCGCGCGCAACGTATAGTCGATACCGATCCGTTTGGCCCTGTAGAAGTCCTGCAGAAATTCCTCTTGATCGGAATAGCGTCGATTCGGTACGAGCCGTCCTTCGAAAGAGACGCCCAAAGGAGAAACATCAAACGGGTAGGGGTGCACGATGGCTTCCTTTTCGTTTTGGACATCCACTGTGAGAGTGATATCCGGCTGCCCGGGACCTACCGGCACTGGAACATTGCTCAACTTATTTGTCGGGCCATTTTTCCTAGCCCGGCTGTTGAACGGATAGCGGTTACAAACAAACTGGGCAAACTGATCGAACACTTCCATCAGCTTAAAGTTGGTCCAAAGATGGTCGTCGCTGGTCATTTCCTGCAATGCCTGGTCCTTTTGTAATTCGCGCAGCCATCCCGCGCGCAACTTCTTTTGCTCTGCGATGAATTCCTCTACGGCAGGATCGCCGCTGTAGTCAGGCATTGAGGGAAGGAGTCCCATGCCGCGAGTCAGCAGACCTTCACCGTGCATGGAAACATGATAGGCGGCGTAAGAATCCCGCGCTGCCAAGCGCTCTATTCCGTGGCGGTACAGGTTCAGCCAAACGCTCTGACCGAGGTGTTTAATGCTACCGATGTAATCAGATGGGTAGCCCTGCTCGTTGACAGTCGGTTTAATCTCCCAATCCCACCAACCGCTATCGTGCTCCTGGGCTGCGAGCACCATGGAAGAGTAGGGCGTGGGCTTGGCAAATCGGTCATTTCCCCAGTGTGCGGCCAATAATCCGGCGATGCGGGAGTGGTCGATCTGAAGGATCAGCAAGAGATCGGATTGGCTATACGGGCAGACCATCATAAGCTCATTCCTTTCTTCGTTCAGCCTGGATCACAGTCCTGCCGCTGCGTATCTTCAATGCACAGTTCTGTTGTTGTCAAGGGATACGTCTTATTCAACTACAGGCGGCGAAAGCGTTTGTCCAATATATAAGCGCGGATGGCCCGCGCAGCTTATTCAGCCCGGCCGGAATGCGATTTTCCCCACTTGAGGCGCATCGACTTCATCGTTTCGCCTTCGCCGACTTGCATCCTCGTCTGCCTGAGTTTCTCCCAGATCTTTTCATGTTCGCTCTGCGCCGCAAGCTCCGCTTCTCTGGCGAGATCCTCCGGCCAGAGTCCCATGAGATAGCCATGCCACGGTTCTTGCGGCTCAAGCTTCGGAAGTCCCAGCTCCTCCCAAATTTGGCGCGCACGAACCATGTACTCTTTTTTAGGCAACGAGAGGGGAGGGAAGTCCGCTTTGCGAGTCGCATCGATCAAGAGTGACGACTCACAGTTGTCGTAGCGGCTCGATGGATGAGTTGCGACCATGCCGATAGGAGTTGCGCCGAAGGGCCTGTTTCCGACCACTTTGATATCTTTGTGCGGTTGTGAGCGATGGGTAATCGCCCAGGTCACGGCGACGGGGTCGCGAGGATTGATGTCCTCGTCCACGGCGATGATCAGTTTTCCCACGCGATCGCCGTAGTCGAGGACGCCCTGCATTGCGTCCCAGGGCTCCTGATCATTGCGCTTCTTCAAACTGACAACGACGTAGGGGCGGAGATTGACCAGGGGCTCCATGAGATGGACCTCCCGCACGGAATCCAAACCCCGGTGAATAAGAAACCGTTTAACCAGAGTCGCCATGCCCATCGCTTTGATCTTAGAACTTTCGCTCGGCGTGACCTGGCTGATGATCGAAACCCAAATGGGGCTTTTGCGGTGGGTGACGCATTTCAATTCGAAAACCGTGCTTAACGTCCGCGGATCGACATAGCCCATGGATTCGCCGAAAGGACCTTCTTCTTCCATGTAATTTGTCGGAATAATACCCTCGAGAACAATTTCGGCAGTCGCCGGCACTTCGAGATTGACGGTTTGGCATTTGACCAGTTTCACCGGTTCGCCTATGAGCCCGCCCGCCAAAGCAAGTTCGTCCACATCCGGAGGAACTTTCTGTGTCGCGGCATAGGATACCGCCGGTATCGTGCCGACGGCGATTGCGACCTCGAGAGGAACGCCTCTTTGACGGCACTTCTCCCAATGCGCCGACAGATCCTGCGGGGTGCCGGACATGAGGCCGCTCAGAGCGGGACCTTTGATCAAGCCGCGGTAGTTACCGACGTTTCTCTTCCCCGTCTCCGGATCTTTGCTGATCCAATGCCCGGCGGTGATGTATGGGCCATTATCGAAGCCCGGAGTGGAAATCGGTATGGCGAACTCATTTAAACCGCCGCGCGCGAGCAGCTCGTTGCCTTTATGAATCTCTTCCTGACATGGGCCGTGCGGGACCATCACCGGTTCAACGGGGTGGTCCATCGCGTAGAGCCAACGGTCGGCTACCTCCTCGGATTGGCATTTTAGACCGAGGCAGTAGATCGCTTCGGAGCCGGCCAGCCCGCCGACCAAGACGGAACAGTTGTATTTGCGCTTCTTCGCGTCTGTGACATTGTCGAAGAGGAATCCTTTCCGCGCTTCTTCCGGAAGACCCCTGAACTGCCAACGAACCAAAGGTTGGAGTTCCGTATCCTTATTGATCTCTCGATGAATGCGATAGAGCTTGCCGTGCTCATCCAGCGCTGCGATAAATTCTCGCAAGTCATTATAGGGTTTGGCGAAATTCATAGATTTTTTGTCTATGCTTTTTTGCCATCTTTAGCAAGTACCGTTATCGAAAATAGCTTGCAAAATCGCCGCCGATCCGTAACTATTGACATTTTGCGGTATGGCACTGAAAATTTTCAACACCCTCAGTGGTGAAAAGGAGGAGTTCGTTCCCCTCAAGACTGGCGAGGTAAAAATGTATGTCTGCGGTGTGACCGTGTACGATTCGTCGCATCTCGGTCATTGCCGTTTTCTCCTCTCCTTTGATGTTATCTACAGATATCTGCGATTTTGCGGCTACCAGGTCCACTACGTCCGGAACTTCACTGACGTGGATGACAAGATCATTAAAAGAGCGCAGGAAGATAACGTCGGCTGCGAAGTCATCACGGAGAAATATATCGAAGAGTTTCATCGTGATGCTTCGGCGTTGGGGCTGCTGGAACCGACCCAGGAACCGCGGGCGACGCATCACATAGCCGAAATCGTCAAGTTGATCCAGCGACTCGAAGAAAAAGGGTTAGCTTACCGGGTCGACGGCGACGTTTTTTATCCGGTGCAGGGATTCGCGGGCTACGGCAAGCTATCGCGCAAGAAGATCGACGAGCTGGAAGCGGGCGCGCGGGTAGAAGTCGATGAGCGCAAGAGATCGCCTTTGGATTTTGCGCTTTGGAAATCCAGCAAAGCGGGTGAGCCAACCTGGGAGAGCCCGTGGGGGCCGGGCAGACCGGGTTGGCATATCGAGTGCTCGGCGATGAGCACCAAGTATCTGGGACAGCCCTTCGATATCCACGGCGGCGGACGTGATTTGATTTTTCCCCATCACGAAAACGAGATCGCCCAGTCGGAGGGTGCCTTCGGCCAACCGCTGGCGCGCTATTGGATCCATAACGGGTTTCTTAATATCAATCAGGAGAAGATGTCGAAATCGCTGGGAAACTTTTACACGATTCGCGAGGTGTTAGAGCGCACGGATCCGGCGGCCTTGCGACATTATTTTCTGGGGAGCCACTACCGCAGTCCCATGGATTTCTCGTTTGAGGCCTTGGAGGAGGCAGCGCGCGGCATGGACAGAATTTATGAGACCATCGATCGCGTGGAACAGGCGAGTGGTGAAAAGAAGGATGTCGAAGCGGAGCCTGGTTTGCTCGATGATTTCCGCCAAGAGATGAGCGATGATTTCAATACGCCGCGAGCATTGGCACTGATCTTCGATGAAGTGCGGTCCGTCAATCGGTTACTGGATGAGCGGAGGAGGGACGGAATTTTTTCTCGCGCTCATGCGATCAGAACCATGTGCGAAGCGCTCGGCTTGCTGCAGGACTCGCCGCGGCGTTTTTTCGAAAATAAAAAAAAGCGTTGGTTTCGCGAGCAGGGACTGACCCAGGCGCAGGTGGAGCAATGGATCGCCGAGCGAGATCGCGCACGGAAAGAAAAGAATTGGGAAGAGGCGGACCGAATCCGCAATGAGCTCCATCACAAAGGAATTGTCATCGAAGATACGCCGGGAGGAACGCTGTGGAAGGTAAAGTAGGGATTTGGCGGCATTTTCCGCCGTTATTGGTTTTTTTGGTAATGTCGCTGGGAACCGCTGGGTTTGCGCAAGAGGCCGATCAGCGTAACCCTACGCAGTTGAACTTGCGCAAATCAGTCTACACTCGCGAATACCAGGGCAAAGTCGTAGAGGGCGAGGAACGCGCGGTCGGCCGAGGCGATTCTCTCTGGCGCATACTGGTGCAAGAGAAGGGCCTGCCCGAGAAGCGATTTCGGAGTTACCTAGTGGTGATTCGCGGGCTTAACCCTCAGGTCAAAAACCTGGACGTTCTGCGTGTGGGGGATAGCATTTTTATCCCTCTGCGGCCAGACGAAACTTTGGGAAACGAAGCCGCGTCGGCAAAGACCAACGCGCCGGCAACCAATTCAACAACGGGCGCGACGGTATCCTATCGAGTGAAGGCGGGCGAGTATCTCTATCAGATCCTCCGCGACCGGTTGGGAATCTCTGATAATCGACAGGTGGCCAACTACTCTGCGCTCGTCAAAGATCTCAATCCGGAAAGGAAGAATTGGGATTTGCTGCAGGAAGGAGACACTATCCTTTTACCGACCTCCGGTCAAAGGCGGGCGGTGACAGGAGCAGAAATTAAGAGCTCGGCGCAATCCAACGGTCTCCTGGAGAAAAGCTCATCTGAAAAAAATAGCGGGGCGCGAGAAGCGGCTGCGCCGGTGCCGAGCATTGACATGCGCGATGCGCACCGAATACCCGCTAGAAACAATCTCCCGACATTGACCAAGGTGATCGAAGCGGTCGGAGGTGAAGTTCAAAGCGGCGGTGAAGAGCTTGTGCTGGTGCATGACAGTACGGTTCGGATTAACAGGAGCAGTTACCCGGTGGTATACAATCCCAAGCTTCAGCAAAGAGTCGTGCTCGATCCGGAAAATAACATCCCGGTTACCTTGCGAACCCGCTTGAGCGATCCACGAGTAGGAACGCCGGTTGTGTCGATGACGGATCAGGTTTCGCTGCAAGAAGCCGTAAGTCGCTTGCTCTCAGGTCTGGGTTATCAGCCTTTACCGACCGACCGATCCGTGGTTATTCAGGATGAAGGCATCGCTTTTGAAGCCCGGGGCAGTTGGATGGTTTTGGCGCCGGAGGAAAGCCACAAAGCCCAGGAGGTTTATATCATCAGCCTCACGGATAGTCCCGACGAGATACCGGAGTATCTCAGGTCGCAACTCGCGCTCAAGGGACTGCACTTAAAAGATGTATTGATCGCTTCCGGTGCTCCAAAAACCCCGGCTCCAAAAATCTTGGTTGTCGCTCACCGAGAATCCGACGAGTCCACGACCCAAATCAAGATATGGCCTCGTGATAAAACAGAGATCGTCGATGCTCTGTTGTTGGCTCATGGCATTTCGTTCGGCGTCGCCGAAACTCTTTCGGTTGACCTGCGCGACGGACTGCGAATGGAAACGCGGAGCGATCGAGTCTTCGATTTGAGAGGGCAACGGACCGCGATTTTTTTTCAGCGCACCGACCCGGAAATCAAAAAGGCTTTGCAGGAAAAGCAGGGGGTCAAAACGGTAGAGCTGGAAATCGCGTCGCTTTCGTCGCGGGAGATCATCGGCAAGCTCTTGAACATTTTGGGAGATCAAACGGCTTATCGCGAGCATCGTATTCCTGCAGCCAATGGATCTAACCAAGAGCGGCTGACGTTAAACGCCTGGGGTTTTTTACTGTCAAAACCGTCCATGTTCATCACGGATCGGGAGATTCCACAGCCGCTGCACAGATTCTTTTTTGAAAAAGGTTTGGAGATAGTCTATTTTCAATAGTCTCCCTATTTCACAGCTGCTCAAATAGACACAAGCGCGCGCCCGTAGCTCAACTGGACAGAGCATCAGACTTCGGATCTGAGGGTTGGGGGTTCGAATCCCTCCGGGCGCGCCAATGAAATCCACTAGTTGCGCGCCTTCAAGTCTGATCTTCTGACCCGTCCTTGCTACCACTGCTACCACTTTTTTACCTTGCCGGTTTCGACCGATTCCTGTTCCGCTTTTTCCAATACCTGCATGTCGAGCTTATCAACAGCCGCGCGGTTCCCACCGGGTACCAGATGCCCGTAGATGTCCACAGTCACGTTGATCGAGCTGTGCCCCATCTGCTCCTTGACGTAGGTTAGGCTTTCACCGTTCTGGAGTAGCAGGGACGCAAAGGAATGTCGCAAGTCGTGGAAGCGCACGCGCCGCAGCTTGGCGTCGATCAACAGTCGGTTGAATACCTTGCGTAAGTTGCTCGGATCTAGCTGAGTTCCTCCACGGGCTTCGACATCAGGCCGCCTACGCTTGGCAAGCTCGGATCTTTCGATGATGGGCGTCTGAAACAGCCAATTTTCCATCACTGCGTTGACTACGAGGTCCCGGTCCCGCCGTTCGTCGGCAGGCTTCTTTAGTTCTTCCTGCAGGGCGCTGGATCGGCGCGCGGAAAGAAGCTCGCTCAGGACGCTGGCAAGCATGTTGGACATATCGACCTTGCGATCCTTGCCGTTTTTCGTGGCTGAGATTTTACCGCGGGAGAGATTTCTCTGGACGTGCACAAAGCGGCTGTTGAAATCAATATCGGTTCCCTTCAGCGCTATCAATTCGCCCATGCGCAGCCCGGTACGGCAGTCGCAAAGAAACAGCGGGTACCAGTGGTGCCGTTTCTCCAGGGCGGTTTTAAGCAGCACTTGGATCTCTTCTCGGGTAAGCGGGTCGATCTTCTTCCTGGGCTTGTCCTTGGACTGCTTGTTGAGTTTGCCGATTCTGGCCGCCGGGTTTTTCTCGGTAATCCCGTCTTCAATGGCCTGGAAAAACATCCCGCGAAGCGGCGCCATTATGTTCCTGATTGTTGACTGCTCGTAGCCTTCGGCCTTCTTGGCAGCTATCAAGTCCCTGATCATGGCACGAGTAAGTTTGCTAAACCGATGATCGCCGAGGGTCGGATAGACGTGTCTTCTCAATACGATTTCGTACTCCTGGTAGGTGGATGCTTTGATCGCCAGCTTGGCAATCTTCTCTAACCACCAGCCGCCATACTCCTTGACCGTTCGGTCATCCGTAGCGAGCGTCACGCCCTGATTCTTTAGGACCTCGGCAAGCCGGTCGCTCGCCGACTTCTTATCAGCCATGGTCTCCCAGTGGCGCCGGCCTTGGGCGTCGCGCCAATCAACGACCCATTTCCCACGTCTTTTTTTAATGCACGCCATTCATTTCACCCCCTTTCCTTTGAGGTATTCAGCGACAAGCCTTTCGCCTAATTCGCTCATGGTGGTGTCCTCTTTGGCTGCTTCCATCTTCCACGCAAGCCAGATGTCCTTTCGGATCTTGAGGCTTAGTGCCTTGAGCTCCATAGGTTTCCCTCCTTTCGGTTTTTTTCTAGCTCTCATAGAGCTGTATATACACCAATACAGACATAAAGGTCAAGCGGTCTCGTCTCTTTTCTTCATGCCATCGTGGATTCACAAAGAGTGAGGGGAACGGAGCGGTTTAGTTTCTTTGCTTCTGGCTCTCTAACACTTCGTGGAGGTCGAAGCGAATCCACCAGCAGAAGCGGACCATGTAGATCGCGTGCGAAAGGAACTGCCATGTATTAGGGTCCGTCCGGAGGAAGTCGCAGCCACGGGGATGTTCGACGATTTGCCCGCCACATTCTCTCAGCTTGAGCCAGCTGGCGAGTGGATCTTGCAGCGACTTTAGTAAACTAAATAGTTATCGGATTCCTAACCACGGCCTTCGTTGGTTGTTCGTAAACCTCAAAAAGGGGACGGTCTTCATCAACCGCTCTCTGACTCAGCTCAAGGGCGGGCCTGTTGGTGTATTGCTATGTATGAACCGCTCAAGAAAGAAGGTTCCGGAATTCTCCGGCTACAACGCATAGTTAAGAGACAAATCTCCAATTTCTTTCATTGAACGACCGTGATGATGTTGTAACAGGTCATGAATCTGCTCGCAGAATGTAGCGTCATCAAAGATAACGCAACCCATGTA
>WNFW01000190.1_pt1 | contig 52696 bp, 48 predicted proteins | sample 5400131 | NCBI WGS metagenome assembly WNFW01 (sample SAMN13153362, study PRJNA577476) | soil metagenome | isolation source: 20 cm soil or saprolite under grassland replicate 1 | place: USA:California | collected 2016-06-15
CGTCGAATTGGTTAGAGTAGCTCCCGGCGGCTGGAATGTGCCTGCGATACCGAACCGTTTGTTGTTGGGGCCAGGCTGAAACTCAAACCGGGATAGCCAGGTGCCATTGACCGTGGTGGTTAACCTTCCCCAATCCCCGCCGCCAAAGATCGTCGAATCCAGAATATAGATCGCTTCGTAGTCGAGACCTTCCAAGACTGCGCCAGAAAGGTTTTGGTTGAGATCGATAACCAGTTGGACTGGCCCAGCCTCGCCTGGAATTGAACTCGCACTACGGAAAACAACCGGCCCGTTTTGCACAACACCCGGGGTCGGGGGATTCTCCACGATGAGGGTGTTCGCACCTGGGAATGCCACAATGTCGCGCATATCAATGTGCCACCAATCGGCGCTCAGCGTCAGGCCCTTAATCCATTTCGGGCTGTAAACAGCGCCGTAGGTCCATTCATACGCCACCTCGGGATGCAGAGCGGGGTTTCCTAAAACGCGTTCCTCAATCTGAGGCTCGGTTTGAGAGGAAAACGGATCCGCCACGATCGGGAAGTTTTGCGAGCCCGCAGGTGTAAGTTCTCCCAGCGTTGGCGCATGGAATGCCTCGGTATAGCTGCCACGCAGGGTTACTGCGCCGATATACTTGGGATCAATCGGCTGCCAGCGCAGTGATATCTTCGGCTTTTGCGCATTATACGTGCTGTGAAACGCGGGCACCGCCGGAAAGAGGCCAGAAGGCAGCACCGCAGAGGTGTTATTGCTGTACCATTCCTCTCGCTCAGCAAAGTCCACCTCAAAGCTGTAGAACCCCGGGAAGTTCCACGTAGGACTGGTGAATGGCACACGCACTTCCTCGTAGATTCCCCAGATATCCCGGTTCACACGGAAGCTTTGCCCGTCCACCGAACCAATGGAGTTAAACGTGTTATTGAGCGCGTCACGATCGCGAGTGAATCTCGGCGCGTCGTACTCGCCACCAATGGCAAAGGAGACTGGCCCGGCAGGAAGACTGAACAGGTCGCCGTTAATGGTGGCGTAATATATAGGCAACTCATACTCGCCGGAGTTATGCAATGTCACATAAACTTGTTGCCTGGCGGCTGCGGTGTTTTGGCGGAAAAAGCCACCAAACGGATTAAACGCCGTGTGTGGGTCTGTATCGAATAGGGCGTCTCGCAACCCAGGCTGGCTCGCTTCGCCAACGGAGAGGTCCTGCCCTTCGTTGAGAGAGTAACGGAAACCCATTTCCCAGTTCCACGTCTTGAAGTAATCGCCAAATTCTCCCATCTCGCCCCGCAGCCCGACGTCAAAGAGTTGATCCCAGTAAGTGAATTTTTCACTCCTTGAGCCGGTATCGTTAATGCCGCGAAACCGAATCCCGGTGGTCACCGGAACCGGCGCTCCGTTAATAACCAGAGTCGTGTCCCCAACTGTGAACGGATTAAACGCATTCGAGATTGGCACACTGATGCCGAACGGACCAGTAGGCCCGACAGGATAAAGCGTACCGTCAGTACCCTTCAATCCGCGAAATGGATCGGGCGTAAATGGCACAGCGGCCAGCGATGAATCGAAATACGAGCGCGCATATTTGAAGTCGGCAAATACTGACAGATACTTATCGCACAGGTCCCGCGTGAACGAACCGTAGTACACTTGACGGTCTCCCGGCGGCAGGTTCGGCGTGACGGAGGCGAAGTTATAGGCGACGTAGTTCCCATCTAAGCCCTGCAAGGTCCCATTAAAGAAACCGTTTCCGTTATTCAATTTGGAACTGGTCACAGGGACATAAAATGGAGAAGTCGCCACGTTCGGAGCTGAATGTGGTGGCGGGGTGTTTGCGCTGAAGAACAAACTGGGAATCTGACGGATACCCACGAACCCTCCATAGTGGCCAGGGAAGTTCCCACTGCGGTTATCTAGTCCGCCCCACTTAGTGAAATTCCCATTGGAAGAAATGTCGCGGTCCCGACTAAAAATGCCACCGGTACGCTGCCAGAAATCGGCGACGACTACGATATCGGTCTTGTCATCTCCGGTGCCGGCTTTGATCCATGCCTCCCATTCGCCCATGTCATTGGATGCTCCCATGTTTGTGTTCCCATAGGTACCCCCGATCTCCAAGCCGCGGAATTTGTGGACCAGGAAGAAGTTGATCACGCCGGCGATCGCGTCGGATCCGTACACAGCCGAGGCGCCATCCTTGAGAATGTCCACGTGATCGACCATGGAAAACGGGATCAGGTTAATGTCCGGGCCTCCGCTAAACCCAGCAACGCCCAACGAGCCATAGGCGACCCGTTTGCCATCGATTAGAATCAAAGTCTCCTTCGGCAACAGGCCGCGCAGGTTGAATTGAACGGTGCCATCACCGCCGTTGCCAATATTCAGGTTGACGGTTCCGCCCGCCTCCTGCGGGATAAATTCTTGCAGATCCGTGGCGTTACGGATACCGAGTTTCTCGATGTCCTGCGGACGATACGTGTCGACTGGATTGGGCCCGGTCTCTTCGGCCGTTGGAATATTCGAACCGGTCACAACCACACGCTCGACCTCAGCAGTGGGCGCTGGCGCACCCGGAGCGGGAGCCGCCGGACCCGGCAACTGAGCAAGTGTGTTCGATGCAAAAATTAGAGGAAATCCCACGCTCGCCACAAGGGCGACGCCAAGGAATCCGAGTTTATTTAGCACGTTTTTAGTCATTAGTTTCTCCATTGGTTTGGTTAGGTTGTGACACGGTTATTAAACTTCTGTGGCGCTGACAAGCTTTTTTTTCACTTTTTTCAAAGTTTTTTTGAACGGCTTTTGGGCCTACTTGTCGGGTCGAATTCCCGTTTTATGGAAGGTGCCAAGGGGTGGCAAGCTTTTTTTTGAGTTTTTTTGGAATTTTTTTAACCAGTTGGAACCATGGATTACTCGGATATCATCCCGGCCGGATTAACGCGGCTGGATCATGCCGACACAGAAAATGAAAGTGTTTAGATCCCAGCCTCCAGTACGATTGGTCCTCGCTTTGATCGTCGCCGTTGCCAGCGTTTCGCTTTTCGCCCATTTCCGCGCCAAACAGAGAGATACCGGACATCGACCGGTCGTTTCATTCGCGACAGCCAAGCCGGTGCTAGAGGCGCTCGTTAACGAACTGCCGCCGCAGCTAAAAGAGCCTAACGAAGGCAAGTGGAAGGCTTGGGCTCAACATGAGGATGATGCCGTTCGTGCGCGTCTCGAGCAAGGCGCACTCGATTCCATGATCAACCTGCTCTTGTTCGGCACTTCGTTCACGACCCAACCGCGGATCATAACGATGCAAGATTCCAACGATGCGCTCGTGCAATCGCGACTGGATGATCTTTTGCGATCGCTTCGCAACCCGGGAAAGAACGAGCGGCTCATCTTTCTGCAAGACGTTCTCAGACGCAGGGGAACGGATCCCGACAGTTCCGCCGGATACGAGAAGACAAAAACTTTCGTCCTGGAAAACCTTCGGCGGGTTGTCCAGGAGCAGGCCACTTTTCAAGAACAGTTTAATGAGGCAACCCACGAGAACGACCAAGAAGCTGGGCTTTCCAAGCGCTCCCATTTGTTTCGCGATCGCGGCATCTCACTTGATGCAACCATTCTATCGAGCTTCGGGATCGAGGGCGCGCTGCGCGATATGAAGAGCCGGGCAGTGCTTCCAGAGAAGGCAATTACTCGCGTGGCGGTGATCGGGTCTGGTTTGGATTTCACCGATAAAGGCTTCGGTTACGACTTTTATCCGCTCCAGACGCTGCAACCGTTCGCGGTTTACGATTCGCTCATTCGATTAGGACTCGCCGAACCTGGAAAAATCGACATTACCGCCTTCGACATTAGTCGAGAGGTTCTTGAGCATTTGCGCCGGGCGCGCGACCGCGCCAAAACCGGAGAAAATTACGTCGTGCAATTGCCGCGCGAGTCCTGGCCATGGGCTGCTGACGCAGTCGATTACTGGCGTTCGTTCGGCAGCGAGATCGGTAAGCCCGTCGCTTCGATTCAACCTCCGGTAGCTCTCAAGGATCTTGAGACGCGCGCAGTCGAAATTCGCCCAGACGTCATCCTTTCATGCAAACCTGTTGATTTAAATATTGTTTTCGAACAGTTCGATGGCTCGGCCATGGGAGGATTCGATCTGATCATCGGCACAAACCTTTTCTTGTACTACGACGAACTGGAACAGGCGCTAGCGCTTCAAAATATTTCGACACTTCTCAAGCCGGCTGGATTTTTGTTGACTAATGATTGGTTGCCACATCTGCCTCAAATCCCAGATGCGCTCCAGCGGATACACACCCGTGCGATATGGCGAGGGGGATGATTGGGGAGACAACATTTTTTGGTGGCAGCGGCAATGAGCGTCAATGCGAACCTTCGTTGCAGAAAAAGTTTAACCAAATTGGCGCAATCCGCGCAATCCGCGGTTTTAAGATTCATTGGTGGGCGGCCTGGTTCAAATGGAACCAATTGTAAGGACTCGAGAATGCCGGCCAGTTTAGAACGCCCTGCGAAACCAGAATAAACAGTACCAGAGCTCCGAAGAGAATAATTTTCGGCCACTCACGTGGAATTCGCGACAGAATCCAATCAAAGGCCTCCGCGTAAAGCAGGAAGAACGGAACTGCGGCGGCGCTGAGCAACCGCCCGGAAGTAAAATACGGATGCTCTCGGGAGGGATACGGGCAAAGCCCAAAGTTGAAAGCCACCGACAGAGACGCAAGTAAAAACACCAAAATGGCGAAGCTTGAAAATGCCAGCCACAGGCTCTCTCGCTGAAAGCCAGTCAGTTTCGTTGAGCGCAGACACAGACTGATCACGGCCACGACGGTCGCGAGCGTGGAGGAGATCCAATAGAATGCGTCGCCCGTTTGGGAAGCGAGTCGTTTGCCGTGCCAGATGAATTCGCCCCGCCAGAAACTCGCCATTAATTCCGGCCAGAACTCCTTCACCCCGCTCACTGTGAAGATCGGGTGCCGCCACCAATCGCTAATCGGTTTGCGAGTCCATCCGAGGAACTCAATTTTCGAGCCAGTGGCGGTAAGATCGCCAAATGTGTGAAAGTTCCACGCAAACCAAACAGCGATCGGGGCGGCCGCAGATATTATTAATGCTGCGAGTGGTAGCAAAAGGTGACGCAAGGCTGTCTTTTCGCTTGGGTTTCGAATCGTGAAGATCAAACCTATCCCGACGACGAGAAGCAGAGCGACGTTTGTTGTCTTGACAAGACAGGTCGCGGCGAATGCAAGGCCGGTCCCGATTGCGAGAGGCAGACTCGGTGGTTCCGCCTTCAATAACTTTACCAAGCCGATATAAGCGATTCCAAAGCAAAGCGGAGAGAGCGGATCGCTTTGTATTGAATAAAAAGTGGTCTGCGGCCAAACGGCCAGCAATAGTGGAACACTGAGGTGCATGAATTGCCGATCAGGAAAAACGAGCTTTGCCGCCATGAAGCCGATCCAGACGAGAGTCCCCGCGGCGAACACGTTCAAAAAGCGAACCCAATACAACAGCCAGGCGCCCGTCATGCCACAGACGCGGCCAAGATTCAACCACGAGCCACCGATAGTGTAATAAAGCGGCGGTTCCCCGGACTCGTGGTTTTCGTTGGATTCCCACCACGCCTTGGTCGGCTCTAACGCTCTGTAGCGCTCGTCAGCTGGCAACGTCCAGATTGGCGGCGGAAAATCGTTCGTCGGGAACTGCTGCGGAGCCATAAAGAACTCCGGCGTGCCATACATAGAGATGTAGTATGCAGCCTCCGAAGAATAATGACCCAAGTCGCGCGGCAGCTCGCCTCGCGCGTATTTCATCACCAAATCCACGTGCGCCTGCTCATCGACGTTGTTGAAAAACGGAAACGAGGCTGAAAATAAGAAGACGCGAACTGCGGCTATCGCGCAAAACAGCAAGATCAACTTTCGCTCGTGTCGCATTGCAAGTCCGGGCGGGCCTTTCATCGAGATTTCGCCTCGATTACCGCAAGCTTTCCGTATTCGCTGATCAAGGGCGCCACACCTGTTACTTGCAGAAATCGCGCCTCCAATGGCCCACGAAAAGGCGAATCGCTCTCAATTACGATCGCAAAATGTCCTTCAGGGTTCGGCTCCCACCAGGGAATTGCGGCTGGATAAACCCGATGTTGATGGCCAAAAATCGTATCGGACACTGCGAACGTTTCAGCGCATTCGAACAGCAATGGATAAACAAAAGAAACAGTGGTCCAAACACCTGCGACCTGGTCTTGACGAAGATCGTGCTCAACGCCTTCCAAGTCCGTGCCGGCAATCCGGGTCATGCAATAGTTTTCTCCCTGATCGCAGAGCGTTAACGTTTCGATCTGATTATGTCGCGCGGTATCGATCATCAGTGCGCTTCCCGTAATCACAACCGCGGCCAAAACCCCAGCCCCCCCTACGCGAACCAGCACGCTAGAACAACCGAGGCAGCGTTTCAACAGCCGCCCCGTGAGCACCGCAAAAAAGAAACAACCGGCCAAAAAATAACCGGGCACACGGAAGGGCGCGGTGACGTAGGGAACAAAGCACGCCAGTGTTAGCAAGAGTAGAAGCAGGTCCCGTTCTTGGTCCCCGCCTGTGAAACCGTCACGAATCGCCATCAGGATTTTCGATGGTGCTCGAATGAATGGCCAAGCCGCACCGCCTGTTGCCAACAGAGCAACCGCGTAAAATACGAACCCTGTAGCAGGCTTCTCTGGGTAGTACCAAAGGATGGTATCGGCTCCAAAGAACTTCGGCATCTCAGTAAAGAAGATTTGCGAAAGGACGTCGGGATGAAAGAGAAGCGCAGCTCCGCCGCCACCGGTTTTCTCCAGGACTGCGTTCCAGTTGGCGAAATGATGAGTGAGATTGAACACAATCGCCGGCGCGTAGCCGACGACAAAACCGGCCAATGCGACCAGCGCATTCTTTAACGACAAGCTTCGGCGCGTCAAAATCAGAAACCATAGCGCGAGATTAAACGCGATTCCCAGCTCCAAACTGCAGATGCTCAACCCAGAGCTAGCGCCGAACAAAAAAAACAGTGGCCACCTGCGATTCGGCGTCGACTGAATCGATAAGAAGAGAATCGTTAGCAGGGGAATGGAAAGAAAGTACCAGGAATAACCTCTCACCTGGAAGTGCCACTTGAGCAGCGACGGAGCGACCGCAAACACAATCGTACCCAAAAGAGCTGTGCGCTGGTCATAAAGTGCCAGGCACATTTGATAAAACAGAAAAAGGCACAGCAGCGACAACACGACGATGCAGCTCTTCAACGAAATGACGCCGACGCCGAAGGATGCAAACGCAATCGCGGCTAGATAAGCCTCCCAAGCTGCACCGGCATTGTAGGGCTGACCATACATGTAGAAAGGAAAATAGCGTCCTTCCAGAACGTGTTTGCCCATCAGGCCGATGATTGCCTCGTCGCTATGGACATGAGTCTGCGACGTAAACAGGATCACAAACCGCGCCGCCGCGATAAGGACGAATACTCCAATGAACAGCGCATGCCGGCGCATCAAAGACTCGGTTCCGCTAATCACGCTAATTCACGCGGATAAAGCGGCGGCAAGTTCGCCGCACTCAAAAGCGCGCCACACGAAATTCTGATCCCCCACCGTCCTTGGCTCGCCAACTCCTCCAGTCGTAGCCTTGTGTGTGGGTGAATCTCTGGTGAAGGTAGCTGATCTCTGGTGTCATTCGCGTTTGTTCGCTTAATTCGCGGGCTCCTTCCCACTATTAGTATTCATTCATTCTTATTCGTGGTTGGCCGGCCGATGGAATCCGAAATCGGTTTCCAATTTTTTCCACAGCCAATCGGCCGACGAATCCTGATTGATCAATGCCGAATTTGCAACTGCAAGTGCTTCGGCCTTATCAACGTTCGCATTCAAACAATACAGATATACGAGCAGAACGGCTTCATGAACGCCGAACGCGCCGCGATCTTTCTGACTTTCCAGCAGCCGAATCGCTTCGTTCAAATCGCGTCGCGCCAGGGCGCTGGCTATGAGGTCTGGCACAATCTCGAGTGGCGGTGATTCTGTCTCGCGCGCAACCCGCTGCGCGATAGACAGCCTTAGTTCGTCGCTGCCCAGCGTTTCCAAAACCGGCACGCGCAGCCGGGTCCCGCGCAAAAAAAGGTCAAGCTCCGCCAACTTATTGCTCCCAATGGTCTCCGAAAGGAACCGCGTCTCGCGAACGGCGAAAAGCGACTTCATTGTCCCGCGGTTGCTGGATAGCGCTTCCGGCCAGATACGACTGATCAGGGGCGACCCCAGAAAGCGTTCCGTGACAGCTTCTGGCTCCATGTAAGTGGCAGCGAACTCCAAATTCGCCTTCTCATCCCATGCCGCATCGCTCAGCCGTTTCGGGTAGTCATCCGCCAGCGGGGGGGTATCACGCGTGATGAGATCGATTTCTTCACCGTCCATCAAAAACAAAGCGCCCAACTGCTGCGGAACCTCGATGCCAATCCGCCGCAAATCGGCACCGGAATCGGTATTGCTCCACAACTGCCGAATTTCTTTCTCTTTCACCTTACGCCCCGGACCGTTGATGCCCATCATGATCCATTCCTGGTCGGCACTGGCCCAGACCGACGCGTTTGGGAACGCATTGTGGAATGCACGCAAGATCGCTTTTGCTTCATCTATTTTCAGCTGGTTAATCGGCAGCCAAAAGGTGGCAATCCCGCCTTCTTTCAAGCGGCTCTTCATCAACGAGAAAAATTGCTCGGTGTACAGGTTTACCGAACCCGCCACTTTCGGCGGAGGCGGTTCGCCGGAAATAATGTCATACTGCCGCGGACTCGCTTGAAGGAAGAAACGGCCGTCTTGGATGAACGTAGTCACCCGTGGATCGCGCAGGGGGTTCGAGTAATTAATTCCCGAATAGAAATCAGCGAGCTGAAGTACTTCCCTCGAAATGTCCACGACATCCATTCTCTTGACGTTTGGCCCATGAAGAAATGCGTCCGCCGTCACCCCGCATCCATAGCAAATAAGCAGGACGTCTTCTGATTCCAGACGAAGAGCCAACGGAAGATATGCGAACAAACGCATGTATCGCTGACTGCGAGGATTTGTGGCTGACATCGTAAATGCGTTGGTCAAAAGACGGTAGTAATACGGTTCGCCAAAGAGATCGCGGCGCACCAACTGTAATGTGTCCGAAGTGCCTTCGATCCTTTTTACAACACGTGCATGCACTTCGCCGTGCTCATCAGTTACGTAAGGACGACTTGCATGTTCGAAGTGCGATTCAGCGCGATGATACGGAAGGATCGCAAGAAGGAGCATCGCAGTCCCGCAAAATACGATGGTGACCACACCGACTGGGCGCCGAATTGACCAACTCGAGCCTTTGCTAACCAGAATGCCAAGCAGGACATAGCCAGCGGCGCAGATTAGGAGACTCCATTGATAGCCGATGGCAGGCAACAGCACAAAGCTTGCAATGAGTGGACCAGCTGCTGCCCCGGTCGTGTTGAACAAGGTCGTAATTCCAGTGCTATTCATCCGGTTTTCCGCACTCGCTTGAACAAGCGCGGCGATGGTCGGGAACAAAGTCCCCGACAAGAACGACGCAGGGAACATCAAGGCTACGCATAAGAGCGCGATTTGCCACCAGGAAGCGAGACTAAAAGCACCGGCAGGCGTTCTTACTGCCTCGCCTGGAAAGAATAGGTATGACAAAAGCACAGCAATCGCCGCCAGCAGCAACACGGCAGGAACTAATTGATGCAACCAGGCTGAACGGCGACTAATCGCGCCGACGGCAATGCCGCCGAACCCAATTCCTCCCAGCACGACCGAGAGCATGATTGCGAAAGCGGTCGGCGACGATGCTACATACAAACGCAAAAACCGGAACCAAATGACCTCCAACGCGAGAAGAATGCAGCCCGTTCCAAAGCTAACGAAAAGCAGGCGCCACGGCGGCCGATAGCTTACGTCTAAACGCAGGGGAATTACTTTTGCCGGAATGAGCGCGGCCGCATCACCCTCATATCTTGCTACGAACAAAGCCATCGCCGCGGCCATGCAACTCGCCAAACCCGCGATCAGACTCGTCCCTCGAAGGCCAAACGCCGCTATGAGGTAACCTTCACCAAGCACAATACCAGCCACGGCGCCTAATGTATTCGAACCATAAAGAAAACCGAGCGCGCGCCCAAAATTCGTTCGCCGTAAAATGCGATCTTCGATCAACACCGGCAGCGTCAGGCCCATCGCGGTTGTCGGCAAAAGTAGAATTAGGAACGACACAACGAACCGCAGCCAGAGAAGCGCAGGCTGATAATTCCAGAGAATTTGCCACACCGGTCGCAACAATGCGCCTAGCATCGGAAGACCAAAAACGATTGTGCAACCAAACAGAGCGACGAGCACCTCCAAGAAGGCGTAAAGATAAAGCGGGCGCCATCGCCGAATTCTCGATGACGCAGCGATGGCGTTCCCCAGCGCGAGACCCGCCATGAAACTGGAAAGGATCAACGCGGCCGCCCAGATCGAGTTGCCAAATGCGAGGCCGCTTATCCGGAGCCACAGCGTTTCAAATATGAGTGCGCCAATCCCCGACAGAAAGAGAATGGCAGAGAGAATAGTAACTGGCGCGCCCAAACGGAGACCGAGTGATTGCGCCTCATCTGACACATGCAATGCAGGGGCCGGATGCGACCTATTCATCGTTACGAAAACCAGATGCAATCCTCAGAACAACAGCGCCCGCGACCCCAGCAAGCAGCGAGCCCCCAAGGATACCCAGCTTTGCGGCGTCAACCGTTGCAGTCTCATCGAACGCAAGCATTGCGATAAACAGCGACATGGTGAAACCGATTCCGGCGAGCCACGCATAACCGAGCAAAGATGTCCAGCTCACAGCGCGAGGAAGTTTGGCAACGCCTGACTTAACAGCCACCAAAGCTGCCGCCATTATCCCCAGCGGCTTGCCGAGAACCAATCCGACCAACGCTCCGATAGCAATTTCTCCCTGCTGGATCGGTAAAGTTAGTTTGACTCCGGCGTTCGCCGCGGCGAACAGCGGCATTATCACGAACGCCGAGAACTTGTGCAAAGCATGTTCAAGTCTCAAAATCGGCGCTGTCACGCCCTCTGTGGCGTACTCGAGTGCAAAGAGCGCTTCCTGCTGTCCCTTGCTGGTCAAAACAATGAAATCGCCGCTCTCGGTCTGATCAAATCGATCTAAAAGTGAGCGTGCGTTTCGGGAGAATTGCTCTGCATTGGTCCGTGTGCGCGTGGGAATGGTGAAAGCAAGGGCCACCCCGGCAACCGTCCCGTGCACTCCGGATTCATGCACAAAATACCAGAGAGCGACTCCCACTAACAAATAGGGCCACAAGCGGCGCACTCCAAATGTGTTGAATCCGACCAGCACCAAAACCAGCAGACCTGCAACACCAAGCGCTCCCCACGCAATGGTTTCTGAATAGAAAGTAGCAATGACAAGTACGGCCCCCATATCGTCAACGATTGCCAGAGCAGCCAAAAATACCCTTGCTGCAGTGGGCGCGCCCGGAGCAACTAATGCCAGTGCGCCGAGAGCAAAGGCGATATCGGTCGCAATGGGAATACCCCAACCCCGCGATCCAAATCCAATTGGGTTGAAAATCCAGTAGATCGCAGCCGGTGCAATCATGCCCCCGATGGCGCACCCGATGGGGAATGCTGCTTTGCGAACGGAAGCCAGCTCACCGACAACCAGCTCCCGTTTGATCTCCAAGCCAACCAACAGAAAAAACACAGCCATCAGTCCGTCGTTGATCCATTGATGCAGCGTCAGCGAAAGAGAGTGACCAAGGATCCCCACGGTTAATGGTGTACGCCAAATACTGGCGTACGGTGCGGCGAGCGGTGAGTTCGCCAGCGCCAGCGCAGAAATTCCGAACAGCAGCAAGACTGATCCCCCAGCTGTCTCAGTGCGGAAAAAGAGCTGAAAAATAGTAGGCGGGAGTTTCCTGAAACGAACAGCCATGGGTAATATGCGCTTATTTTCTAACCACGAGTAGCTTTGCCACGTTAAGTCGTTGAAGCGGCAAATCGTTAAATCGTAAATCCGATGTAACCGTGTAACTATTTAACGAATCACGCTCTCCACCCTTGTTATCATGTTCACCGGGTTGATTGAAGAAGTCGGCAGTGTAACCGCAATCGGTGCAAGCAAAAATGGCAACCAACTAAAAATTGCCGCTCCGCGCATCGCGAAAAAGATACGACGCGGCGATAGTCTGGCCGTTAATGGTTGTTGCCTCACCCTAAACTCGCGCCGTGGCGACGAATTGATTTTCGATCTTTTGGAAGAAACCGTCGCTCGCACAAATCTAAAAAGCTTGCAGCGGAAGCAGCCGGTAAATCTTGAACGCGCTGTTGCTGCGAGCGAGCGCCTTGGTGGGCATTTCGTGCAAGGACACATCGATTGCGTCTCGCCGCTAATCACCTACCAGCAGAGTGGCATAGACTTTCGATTGGAAATCGAGTTACCGGAGGCATTTGCCCGTTATGTCGCGTACAAGGGCTCGATTGCCGTCAATGGGATCAGTCTGACCGTTGCCGAGATTTTTCCGAAAAGCTTCGTCGTGTGGATTATTCCTTACACGAAAAAGCACACGAACCTGAATCGGGCCCACCCAGGTGATCTAATGAATCTCGAGTTCGACATTCTTGCCAAGTACGTTGAGCGAATGGTTTCGCGGTACGGGCCAAAGGCCGGACCATTAACGTGATTGCGCGCAGTTTGGCCACACCTCGTCTACTTCACCGTGTAGTAGGCGTAATCTTGTCGCCCGCAGACCTCGATTTCGCTATTCGAATGGGTAAACCGCCGGATTTATTTGAACTGCGTCTGGATCGTTTTGTGCGCATGATCGACCAACTGGAAAAGAAAGTTTCCAGGTTGCGCCCACCGCTTGTCATTACCGCACGACACCCCCTGGAGGGCGGCGCAAATCGCTTATCACAATTGCAACGACACAATCTGCTCGCCCGGTTCTTACCTCGCGCTCGTTATGTCGATATTGAATTACGGTCCGCGCCCGGCTTCCGTTCGCTACTTCAGTTGGCTCGAAAGAAAAACGTGCGGCGCATCATTTCAGTTCATCACCTGAAAAGCACCCCGTCTCCCGGCCGATTGCGAGCTCAAGCGGGCGCAGCGAAAACGCATGGTGCGGACATTTTTAAGGTGGCGACACGCACGGACACTCCGGTGCAACTGGCGCGATTGATCGATTTCGCCGCGGCCAAAGACCTTGATGTTCCTGTGAGCGCGATGGGAATTGGCAAGCTGGGCGCAGCTTCGCGTGTACTTCTCGCATGCTCTGGATCGGCTCTTGTGTATGTTTCACTTGGTCGAGGCGACGTCGAAGGACAAATATCGCTCCAACAGCTCCGCACATTGGGAATACCTTCGCCGCGTTAAATCGTTGAAGCGTTACAGAGTGTTGAGGCGGAATCGGAATTGTCATTCTGAGCGGAGCGAAGAATCTCTGATTGTCTCCTCGGCAGCACTGAAATTGATAATCACAGAATGTTTCGCTTCGCTCAACATGACAGGATGGCGTTGTAACGCTTTAGCTCTTCAACGAATCACGTTCGATCCGCTTGCTCTTTCTTGAACACACATATCGTACAAATACACGCACCATGGCTTCGTCTGTAACCCTCCCAAAACAAGTACCAGTTATGCCGTTGCCTGGCGCACTGCTTTTTCCGCATGCCCTGCTCCCGCTTCATATTTTTGAGCCGCGCTATCGCGAGATGTTAAAGCACGCCCTCGCACATCATCGCATGTTTTGTGTTGCGCTGCTCAAGCCGCATTGCGTGGAATGGAATTCGAATGCCGACTTCTTTCACATCGCCACCGTCGGTCTCATTCGCGCATGCGTGGAACGAAGCGACGGGACGTCGAACCTGATTCTGCAGGGACTGGAGCGTGTCAGGTTTCGCGTTTTCCGGCAGGAAGCACCATTCCCGGTTGCAACCATTGAGTCGCTCGAATCCGACTCCACCATGTCTGTGGAAACCGAAGCACTGGCTGCGAAAGTGCTGGAACTCTATTCGAACCTCAAAGGAGACGGACTACGGCAACTTCCGCCTAAAGTGGACCGGTATCTTTCCGATTTGAGCGACCCGGAATTGCTCGCTGACCTTGTTGCCTCAACGTTCGTGAGCGATCCTCAGCGTCGCCAACGCGTGCTTGAAGAACTCTCTATTAACAAGCGTCTGCGGCTGGTGATTCAATATCTTCGGGAAGAAAACGGAAGCGCGGCTGCATAGCTGTAGCAGCGTCTCTGCGAGACGCGCGGTGGATGTGTCGCAAAGACATTAGCGCCGCGCCTCTTACAGCGAGGCGGCTACATCGTAGAAAGTTGCCCGTGTTCTTCCATCAAATATCGATCCGTCATTCCCGCGATGTAGTCGCACACCGTGCGATACAATCCCTCGGTATCAATTCGTTTCGACGCCGTCTCACCAAGCTTATCAGGATCCGCCAGGTATGCCTGGAACACCTGTCGCAGCATTTCGCATGCGTGCCGATTCACTTCCGAAACACGCGGATCGTAATAAACGTTCTGATACAGGAATTTTCGCAAATCACGATTCGCTTCGAACAAATTATCACTGTACCGAATCAGGGGCGCCGCCTGCTGGCGCGCTCCATCTGCGCTTTGCACCCCGGCATCCGCTATGGATTTTGCGCTGATCGTAACCAGATCGCTTACTTCCATGTCGATAATGTCTCGGATGATTAGCTTGCGCAGTTCCGGCTCCCGAGCGCCAGGATAGCGCGCCAACACAGCCCGCAGGCTCCGACGCCAGACCTCGTTTTTTTCCAGTTGCGCCGCGTTCAGGATTTCAAAATCGACCGCGTCATCCAAGTCATGACTGTAATAAGTGATCTCATCTGCCAGATCTGCGACCTGGGCCTCCAGCGATGGAGAACGGTAGCGTCGTAATGCGGTGTCAGCCTGCGGATCAACTGATCCTTCCATTTCATGAAATGCTCCGTGTTTCCGCAGGCCCTCGCGCACTTCGAATGTCAGATTCAGACCCGGGAAATTTGGATAAGGGTCTTCAAGGAGCTCGACCACGCGCACGCTCTGGCGGTTATGATCGAAGCCGCCGTGATCGCGCATGCATTCAGCCAGCATCTCTTCGCCTGAATGTCCAAAGGGCGCGTGCCCCAAGTCGTGGGCGAGAGCGATCGCTTCAGCGAGATCTTCATTCAGGCGCAATGCGCGAGCAATCGTGCGGCTAATGGAGGCCACCTCAATAGAATGCGTCAGACGGGTGCGCAGATGGTCGCCGGTGCCATTCAAAAAGACCTGTGTCTTGTACTCCATCCGACGAAATGCGCGTGAATGAATAATGCGTGCTCGATCCCTCTGAAATTCCGTCCGAAACAAATGGCTGGGTTCCGAATATTGCCGGCCCCGCGAGTCGCCAGACTTTTCTGCGAACGGCGCAAGGACGGCGCGCTCGCCAGCTTCCATTTCTTCCCGCGTTTTGCAGAAGGCCGTGAGGCGTGCTGCCTGAGGTTCAGGAGAATGCTTGGTCACAATTGATTCCCAATCTTATTTGTCGATCTTAGATTTCGAAACCTCAAATCCAATATGGCCAAGAAAACTCGTCGCAAGAAATCCGCCAAGGGACGGATTCGCCGTGGCAAACAAGTCACGCCCCAACGATTGATGGAGCTGAGCTTCGCTTACGCGCCGCCCCTGATCATCAGCGCCGGCGTGAGTAACAAGGTTTTCGATTCATTGGAGAACGGCGCGAAAACTTCAGAGCAAGTTGCAGAAGAAACCGGGGCGTCGGCACGGGCTCTGAGAATTCTAATGAACGCGCTTGTTGGCCTGAATCTCCTGAAAAAAGATCGCCAGGGAAAATATTCCCTTACGCCCGAGAGCGCCTCCTTTCTTCTAAGCAGCCGACTGGGCACGCACGCAGGGTTTTTTGGAACTATTGCGCCGCAGATCATCTCACGTTGGCTACGATTGTCCGATATCGTTCGCGAAGGTCGTCCAGCCGTTGCTGTGAACCAGGAAACCGAAGGCACCGAATTCTTCAGCCAATTGGTGGAACGCATCATCCCGATGAGCTATCCGTCTGCGCAAAAGCTCGGCGATCATTTAAAGTTGGCTAAAACAAAGAACGAAGTTCGCGTCCTTGATCTTGCTGCAGGTTCGGGCATTTGGGGCATTGCTCTCGGCCAAAAATCACCTCGGGTGCGGGTGACAGCAGTCGATTGGGCGGGAATGATCCCGACGACAAAACGAATCACACAAAAGTTCGGCGTGGCGGATCGCTTCACTTACATTGAGGCCGATCTCTTGGAGGCGAATTTTGGCAGCAGCTACGACATCGCAATTCTCGGCCACATCTTGCACAGCGAAGGCGAAGATCGCAGCCGCCAACTGTTGGCGAAAACTTTCCGCGCGCTAAAATCCGGCGGCACGATCGCAATTGCAGAATGGCTGGTGAACGACGACCGCACCAAACCGCTACCCTCGCTAATGTTTGCCGTGCAAATGCTGGTGAACACCGAAAAAGGCGACACGTTCAGCTTCAACGAAATTAAAAAGTGGCTGGAAGAAGCAGGTTTCAAAAAGGTGCGGAAACTGGAAGCTCCCGGGCCTTCACCACTAATTCTGGCGACAAAGCCGTAGCCGCCGATTCGATTGGATTGGCCATGCCACTCGAATGGGCTTCTCATCCGCGCAGCAACCTGCTCTCATAACAACCGATGAAAGACGTAAAAACGAAATCGGGTAGCAAGACCAAAGCGCGGTCGACTCGAAAAAATATTGAGGGAGTCAGCCCGTACAGCAAACCGGCTCTTCGCAGCGAAGCGTTTGCAAGGGCGCTCACCGACGCAAAATCGTGCATCGATGATCGTGACCGTCTGCAAACGCTTTTCAACGAAGCAGCGAGAAAGGCAGCGACGATGCCGAAAGACTCATTTAAAGAGTATTGGCCTTATCTTCAGACAATGCTGCGTTTGGTCCGTGCGCATCATCGCGCGGAATACGATCAGGTTGCGCATGATTCGTTGTTGTGGATCGTTGCGGCTCTCAACTATCTGGTCGATCCATTCGACTTAATTCCCGACAAGACACCGTTTCTGGGCTTCATTGACGACGCAGCCGTCGTCGAGTTCGTGGTCGATAGGACCCGGCAAACGCTCGACGATTTTATGACCTGGGAAACAGGACCGCGATAGCCACTGGCATTTAGACACCGCATGCGGCCAGCAGCTAAAGAGTCGATCTCGCGCGTTTCCGCAAGAAACTCAAACCAGCAGTAACGCCGGGTTTTCCAGTAGGTGGCGCAGCTCTTTCAGATATTCGGCGCCCAACGCACCGTCGATCACGCGGTGGTCGCAGCTCATCGTGAGCGACATGCGATGGCCCACGCTGACCTGGTCGCAATCGTCCACTACGGGGACTTTTGTGATGCTGCCTACGGCGAGAATGAAACCCTGGGGAGGATTAATCACGGCAGAGAACCTATCGATTCCCATGCCGCCCAGGTTTGAAACGGTGAACGTGCCGCCCTGAAATTCTTCCGGCTTCATTCTCTTGTTCCGCGCGCGATGCGCCAAGTCCTTTGCGAGTTCGCTGATCTCGCGGAGCGATTTGTTTTGCGCAGCGCGAATGACGGGCGTCAAGAGCCCATCTTCAATCGCAACCGCAATTCCAAGATCGATGTCCGCGTACTGCATGATCGCATCGTCGTCGAACGAAGCGTTCACTCGCGGTACCTTGACCGCGGCTTGTACCGCTGCCTTCAAAACAAAATCGTTTACGGTGATTTTTGCTGCATCTGCACCTTCGCCCGCTGACTTCAATTCCTCCCGCGCTTCCATGAGCGGGCCTGCGTTGACATCGATGTCGAGATAAAAATGTGGAATCGGACCAAGGCTTTCAACCAGTCGCTGGGCAATGGTTCTGCGCATTCCGGAAAGTTGAATGCGCGCACCTTCGCCTGCCTTCACTGTAGCCGGGATCTTGGCCGCTGGCGTAGCGGGTTTTGATTTGGCGGCCGCGCGCACGTCGGTCTCAGTCACACGACCTTCCGGACCCGTGCCCTTCACACTGGACAGGTCGACGCCGAGCTCGGCGGCAATTCTGCGTGCCACTGGTGATGCTTTCACCCGCGCCTCCTCGGGCTTCTCCATTTTCGGCGCTGGCTTTTCAGGTCCAGTCTTCTTTTCTGCCTTCGGTGGCGCTTCCTTTTTTTCTTCCTTCTCTTCTGTTTCCGGCTTTTCTTCTTTTGGCTCTTCTGCCTTCTTTGGTTTCTCTTCCTTCGGCTTTTCTTCCTTCTTTTCCTCTTTTTCTTCTTTTTCTTTCTCCTTCTCCTCTTCTTTCGGCGCTTCCTCATCTTCACCTCCGATGAAGGCAATCTTGTCGCCGACGTTCACCTTGCCGCCCTCCTCCACGTAAATTTCAGTGACGGTTCCGTCTTCGGGCGATTCCCATTCCATCGTCGCCTTGTCTGTCTCAATCTCAGCGAGCACTTCGCCAGCCGAGACTTGATCGCCTTTCTTTTTCTTCCACGCGACAAGAGTGCCCTCCGTCATCGTGTCGCTTAGCTTGGGCATCTGAATTTCAGGCATGGCGAAAAAGTTAAGAGGTTAAAAGGTCTAAAGAGTTGAAACGTTGCAATTGCGGTCCTGTTTAACTTTTTTTGACTCTTTTAACTGGCTTCACATGTAGCAGACCTGTTTCACGGCTGCGATTAGCTTGTCTGCATTTGGAAGCACAGCCTTCTCAAGCCGCTCATTATAGGGCATCGGTACATCTTCTTGTGATACGCGAAAAATGGGCGCGTCCAGCGCATCAAAAATGTTTTTTTGGATCCGGTAGCAAACCTCTGCGCCCACGCCGCAGAATGGATGATCTTGTTCCACGATCACCACGCGATGCGTTTTCGTGACGGAATCGAAAATTGCCTTCTCATCGAGAGGTTTAATCGAACGCAGATCCAGAATCTCCGCAGAGATATCTTCTTCCTCCAGTTGGGCGGCAACTTGGAGTGCCAGCGGAACAGTTTGCGCATAACAAATGATTGAGACATCGCTGCCCTCGCGTTTCACTTCCGCTTTCCCGAGTGGGATCAGGAGCTCTTCGTCTGGCGGCTCGACCATTCCTTTAGAGCTGTAGAGCAATTCGGCCTCCAGAACCAGGACCGGATTGTCGTCGCGCACGGCGGTTTTGAGCAACCCTTTCGCGTCGCGCGGCGTGGCCGGGGTACAAACTTTCAGGCCAGGCACACTTGCGTAAAAATTCTCCGTTGCATGCGAATGCGTAGCGCCGAGCTGATGCGCCGGTCCGTTTGGTCCACGAAAGGTGATGGGGATATTAAATTGGCCGCCAGACATTGTGTACATATTCGGGGCGTTGTTCACGACCTGATCGAATGCCACCAGCGAAAAACTGAACGTCATAAATTCAATGATCGGCCGTAGACCGACCATTGCTGCGCCAACTCCCAGGCCGGCAAATCCGTTCTCGCTGATTGGGGTGTCAATGATCCGTCGGGGGCCGAAGCGCTGAAGCAAACCGTGGCTGACCTTGTAGGCGCCCTGGTATTCGGCTACTTCCTCGCCCATCAGAAAAACATTGGGATCGCGCTCAAGTTCTTCCGCGAGCGCTTCGTTCAGTGCCTGACGATATGTGATTTCTCTCATCGCGAATTCGTACCTGGAGATGGCGCGCCCTCGCGCCGCTCTTGAGCTGGTTCCCCGGGCCGAGGGCGACCCGGCTCCATCGCTCCGTCGGCATATGTAAAATCGTAAAGCGTATCGAGCGGCGGCTGGGGACTCTTCTCGGCAAATTTTACGCTGGCCAGCACCGTTTCTTTCGCCCGTTTGTCGAGCAAATCGAATTGTTCGTTAGTCAATTTTCCCTCGCGCGTGAGCTGCGCTCGCAAACGAGTGATTGGATCATCGAGCCGATATTTCTCCAGTTCCTGTTTCGTTCGGTAACTGGCGGGATCCGACATCGAGTGGCCGCGATAACGATAGGTCCGCATTTCGAGGAATGCGGGATGCGGTTCTTTCCGGATGGAATCTACAATCTCGGCAACTTTGTCGCGCACTTCGCGAAAGTTCATTCCATCGATGATTTCTCCCGGAATATCGTAACCTTCCGCCCGATCGACGATTTGCCTGAGCGATGTCGATCGTTTCACCGACGTGCCCATCGCGAAGAGGTTGTTTTCGCAAATAAAGACGATCGGCAATTTATAGAGAGCCGCGAGGTTCAACGCTTCGTGGAAAGCGCCCTGATTAATAGCGCCATCGCCGAAGAAGCAAAGCGTCACGCGATCTTCGCCCCGGTATTTGATGGCAAAAGCCATCCCGACCGCGAGCGGAACGTGAGCGGCGACAATGGCGTGACCGCCGTACATGTGATTTTTGCGGTCGAAGAAATGCATCGAACCGCCCAGGCCGCGCGAGCAGCCTGTTTCCTTTCCAAAAAGCTCTGCCATGCATGCATCCGTTGTCGTACCGCGAGCAAGCGCGTGAGCATGATCGCGGTAAGCGGTAATGATGTAGTCATCATCACGTACGGCAGCGATGGCGCCGGTCACCACTGCTTCCTGCCCAATGTAAAGATGACAAAAACCGCCGATCTTCTGCGCTTGATACTGCTGACTGGCGCGTTCCTCGAAACGCCGAATCAACAGCATCAGCGAGAGCATCTCGACTTCGTCGCGCTGCTCCACCGGCTGCATCGTCGATTATCCAGCAGCAACAGGACGCAACCGCGCCGCCCGCGCCCGCGATCTCTCCCTGATTCCCCCCAGGTTCATGCAAAGAACAAATAGAAATGTGAAAACCAAATCGCTGATGAGTGAATTGCGGAAGAACATCCAGCTCGGCGTCGCACTGTATTCAGGCAAGCCGACCGTCAACGATTGAATCAATCCGCCAAAATTCTTCGCGTAACCAGGGTCGTAAATCCACGAAACGGAGTCGGTGACGACGTAAAAGATGAGCGACGCAACCACCGATGCGGGCAGTAGCGTTTTCCACGAGGCGCGGCGCTGCAGGAGCAACCCAAGGCAGCCGACAATGGCGAAGCCAACATAGTGCGATAGCACGAAAGGACTAACAAGTGAAAAGCCGTAGTGAGCGTTCAACACAAGGTCCGAAATCAGCAGTGCCATCATAGGAACAGTGAATTTGTAATTCCGTGGGAAGTAAGCGGCCGAGCAGAGCGCAATTGCGGCGATCGGCGCGAAATTCAGCCACCCGATGGAATGTGAGTCTCCGAAGAAACCGGTGACGATGCGAAATAATACCGCGACGATGATGAGAAGAAGCGCAGGAATCATTCCAGAGAATCTATCCGGACGACGACATATGCAACGGGCATTTGGAACTGCCTAGTACGTGAGCGGAACTCGGCGGAATCGCGGATCCTGAGGTAAAGCCAGAGGATCCCTCGGCTTCGCTTGGAGCGGCACTACTACTTCGCCGCCGTCAGCGCCTTATTGAGCCGCGCCTTGCGGCGATTCGCAGCATTTTCGTGGATGATCCCCCGCTTGGCAGCCTTATCGATAGCTGAGACCAGCGCGCGGACTTGCTCCGGGCTTGGTGTCTGGGTGGAGCGCACGGTTTTCTGCATCGTTCGCAGACCCGTTACGACGCTACGGTTACGGAGCGATCGTTTCATTGTCTGGCGAGCGCGTTTAGCGGCCGATTTCGTGTTTGCCATTGCAATAAAAAAACTTATGGACCTGCATGCTCGCGAGCCCACTGCGATTGTCAACCGTGAAGGTTTCGAGGTCCTGATTAAGATGCCGCCGCGCAAGCGACGCATCCGGTCGAAGCACGGAGCGCTACAAGCGTTTGTTTAATTCAAGCTTCGCTTTTTGTCGCTGGGCAGCGACTGACCCACCCAATCGCATTTGGTCGACCGACAGTGTAGCGCCCGAAGTTTGAGCAGAAACTGTCTGCTCCTGGTTCTGAGGCTTCGCACTCGCGGTTACGAAAGTGTTAGCTGGTTGCGATCGCGGTGGCTTTACCACTTTCGGCAAGCGCTCAGGGGTAATCTGCACGAGGGCCCCGAGTGGAATGCGATCATAAAGTGCGGCAACGTCGCTCGACTTCATCCGAATGCAGCCGTAACTGGCCGGTCGGCCGATTTTCTTCTCCTCCGGCGTTCCATGAATGTAAATACAACGCTTAAAGGCGTGCGCGTTTTGCGCTTCCAGCCCGCGCAGCCAAATGATACGCGTGGTTATCGGATCGCGTCCGGGCGCGTTGGGCTGCAGAACTTCGCCAGTTAATCGCCGATTGTGGAAGACGGCGCCGGTCGGAACGTTATCACCGATCTTTTTCTCCACGGCGAGGTAACCCAAAGGAGTTGTCATTCGTCCCCAGGCATCGCCAAGACCGAACATGGAAGTGGATACAGGGTACGTCGCCACTTTCCCGCCATTCTGCACGAGCATCAGCTTCTGATCGGGCACGCTGACGATAAGCTGGCTCGATGTATCGACCGGCGTAACAGCGAACGCAGATGTAATTGAAATGAAACTAAAAATTAGTGCCGGAAGCCGAAGCATGGGCAACTTCTTACTCGACAAAATTGAATTTGTCACGCGGGAATTGCGTCGACCGCGCTCGGTCTGCCAAAATTAATTTTCGACCAGCGACTGCTGAAGGAAGAGACGCAGACGTAAAGAAAACCGCCCTGGAACATCAGCAGGAACGGCACTGAGAAAAACTGGCGATGCGCGATCGCGAATATCACGAAGTACGTGAAATAGATTGCGAAACCCAGTTCGGCCAGCGGAAGCGCTGATTTGAGCGGCCGGTATTTGCAGCTGCGCCATGCCTGCGACTTTCGTTCAATGCCATACTTGGGTGTGCGCGTGAAGTCGGATTTGTGGTTGATCAGGGCTTCCAGGACCGCTCGAGCATTGTTGAGCGAAAGACCAATTCCCAATGCAAGCAGGCAGGGCAGAAAGAGAATCCCTTTCATCCATGTCCGTGGGTGCAGCTCGCGTTGGGCACAAACATAAAAAACCGCCACCGAAGCCGATGCTGCGAGAAAGATCGGAATATCAATGAGCAGCGTACGTAGCCACCCGCCCTGTGGGCCTCCGGACGACGGGTGCAGAAGCACACACAAACAAGCAAGCAGCAAGTAGGCAAAGTTCGACATCAAATGCGCAGTGGCCTCGAGCTTGATCGGGAATGGAAGGCGGCTGCGCCAAATGGTGGGCAATAACTTCTTACAGGTCTGAACGGAGCCTTTCGTCCAGCGATGCTGCTGCGACTTGAAGCCGTTCATGTCCACTGGGAGCTCTGCCGGAGTCACAACGTCCGACAGATAAATAAATTTCCAGCCCGCGAGCTGGGCACGATAGCTTAGGTCGAGATCCTCGCACAGCGTGTCATATTGCCAGCCTCCGCTTTGCTCGATACAGGAGCGGCGCCAGAGACCGGCCGTTCCATTGAAATTGAAAAACCTGCCGCTGCGGCTGCGTGCAGTTTGCTCAAGCAAAAGGTGCCCATCCAAAAAAATGGCCTGCATTCGGGTGAGCAACGAATAACCCCGATTCAAATGTCCCCAGCGGGTCTGGATCATTCCCACTTTCGGGTCAGTGAAATAATGGATCGTTCGCTTGAGCAAATCTTTTTGCGGAACAAAATCGGCGTCCAGGATACAAACGAATTCGCCTTCCGCAGCCTCCAGCCCTATGGCCAATGCGCCGGCTTTGAAACCAGTGCGATCAATCCGGTGAATGCGCTGAACATTAAAGCCGCGCTGTTGCAATTCCTCCGCGCACGAGGCGGTGATCTCCCGGGTTTCATCGGTTGAATCGTCCAAGACTTGGATTTGGAGAAGCTCCGGCGGATAATCCAGTTCGCTCACGGAACGAATCAAACGCTCGGCCACGTACACTTCGTTAAAAATCGGCAGCTGAACGGTCACCTTTGGCAGCTTTTCAAAGTGACGCGCTGGGAATGGCGGCCGCCTCCGGTTTTTCAGGTACAGATAGATGATGAAGTAGCGATGGACTCCATAAGCGGACAGTCCAATGAGCACACCCAGATAACAAATCGACCAGATAATGTGTCCGAGGCTTCCTTGCATGGGAATTTTACAGCCCCGAAAGTTTTTCGGGGTAAGGCCGACATGATGCCGCTTTCACTAAGTGCGTCAATTCAAAAATCGTATTTGTGCCTCTCGAAATCGTCGCCGCATTGTGTTGGTACACAACAATCTCCCTTCGATTTTCGTAATTGAGAGGGCGAGCGGTCTGGCAAAGTCTTCAATTGATTTAAGACGGGGCGATTTTTTTGTGGGGATTTGGCTGACCCGATTACTCCGTCCCAACTTTGGCTCGAGACATTCATCCTTGCCTGGAGCGGCGAGTAGAGTAACCGTGATGGTCCAATTTTCGCAACTCGCAGGCATCAGTTGGGAGACACAATGACGAAACGAAGGCGCGACCGTTTCGAACGTTTCAAGATCATCTTTCCTATTCTTCTGGCAGGATGGATTCCGTCGATCCTGACGCTCATCGTTTCCTATACGATCCTGCGCGACACCCTGGAATCCAGAATCCTTCGCGACCGGCAGACGTTAATTCAACTGGTGGCACACCTCGTCGCCCATGATCTGAGCCGAAGCACCAGCGTTATTGAATACTATCAGACACTGCCGGAAATGGTGAAAAATTTGAGCGCGCCGAATCCGGAGCTTGCTCAGCAATGGCTTAACACGGCGTTTTATTCGCATCCCCAGATCGATGGAATGTTCATCACCGCAGCAAATGGCGACTTGATCGCGTCGATCCCCACGGCTTCAGAGATGATCGGTACGGATTTTGCCTCCGAGCACTGGCGCGAGCAGGCGGCGGCAGCGGACGCAACCTTTGTGTCCGCAATTCATCCCAGACTGTCGGACAACCGGCCCGTCACTGATATCGTCGGCGCCGTGCGCGGGCCAGACAGGACCATCCTGGGTTACGTAGGCGTTTCCGTCCTGGTGGAAAGAATTGGCCGACGCTTGTCCACGATCGAGTTTTCAGACCGACTCCTTTTTGAGGTGCTCGACCAAAACGGGGTCGCGCTTTTTGCCAGCGATTTCAAACCAAATCCCATAGTGCCTGCGCCGAAGGCGTACGAAGGGTTGATCAGCGAGATCAATCAGAGCAAGAGCGGGCATTTCGAGCGGCACGGTAATCTTTATTCTTTCAGCCCGATTGAATCCACTGGTTGGGTGGCCGTAGTCGTGCAGCCTAGAACCCTGGCTTACAAACCGGTTCATGATCTTCTGGGACGGATGACTGTATTGGCGGCCTGGTTGATCGTTCTTACTGCGGTCTTCGCGTGGCTGGGCAGCGCGTATTACCAGCGGCAGTTGGAAGCCAAGCAGCGGCTGGAGCGCGAAGTCATCTTCAACGAGAAAATGCTAGCGAACATGCCCAGTGGTATCGCTTTCATTGATCCGGGCTCTCGCCGTTTCCTCCACGCCAACTACGCCTTTGCCCAGATGGCTGAGCGATTTGGCGACGTGCCAGCCGGTCGTGACATTACGGAAACTGCCTACGACGACGTGAAGATTGCGCCACCAGGGGCGATTGAAAGGGTGCTGACCTTTGGAACGCCATTTCAGCTGATTGAGCATCCGTTAAAGGATAAGACGGGTATGACGCATTTTTTGGATATCAATTTGCTTCGGCTGCAAGGCTCACACGAAACTATTCAAGGCGTGCTCTATTTGGTGGAAGATAAGACACGGGATGTCACGCTGCGGCAGGAATTGATTGGTGCGAATGCGGCAAAGGATCAATTCCTTGCCTTGCTCTCACATGAGCTGCGAAGCCCACTCTCGCCGGTAATTGCCATGGTGGGCGAGCTGGAAGCCGAACTGCCAGATTCCAAGCCGGTCAGGGAAGCGCTCGATGTCGTTCGGCGCAACGTCGAACTGGAAGCACGGCTGATTGACGATTTGCTCGATGTGACTCGAATTGCCAAAGGGAAGTTGCAATTGAGCTTTGAGCCGATTTGTGTGCATCAAACCCTGCAACGCGCCTACGAAATATGCCGGGAGGAAATCACCGCCCAGAACCTCGAAGCGGAATTTCACCTTCGCGCTACTGAAACGCACGTGGAAGGCGACCCCGCGCGACTGCAACAGGTCTTCTGGAATTTGATCAAGAACAGTGTGAAATTTACGCCGGAAAAAGGTAAAATCACCATCGAAACCTCTAATCCCACGCCGGACAAAATTGAAGTTCGCGTGATCGACACGGGTATCGGCATCGAGCCAGAAAAGATCGATAAAATCTTCAATGCATTCGAACAGGGGCAGACTGAGATCACCCGGCGTTTTGGAGGACTCGGGCTGGGTCTGGCGATTTCGAAGGCGCTGATCGATGCGCATGGCGGCAAAATCCGTGTTCAGAGCCCCGGGAAGGATCAGGGCTCAATCTTTTCGCTGCAACTAAGCACGGTGGTCATGCCGGCCGGCACTGACGGCGAGAAACAAGATCAACCGGCAGGCCCGGAACGAGAATTGGCCGTTGCAAGGCATCGGCGAGTCCTGCTAGTGGACGATCATCACGACACGTGCATCGGAATGAAACGCATGCTGGAGCGCCGTGGTTACGAAATTACGATAGCGCATTCCGCTGATCAGGCCGTGGAGAAAGTGCGCACACAAGATTTCGATTTGCTTATCAGCGACATCGGATTACCGGATCGCAGCGGTTACGACTTAATGCGCGAAGTGCGTCTCAACAAAGACCTGCCCGGAATCGCACTGAGCGGCTTTGGAACAGAACAAGACGTAAACCAAGCCAGAGCGGCGGGGTTCTCCGAGCATCTCACCAAGCCGATCAATTTTGAGCGCCTGGAAAAAACGATTCAGAATCTGCTCTCGTAGCGCTTCTCAGGATCTGAACGTCTCGGCGTTTCCCTATCCGCCGTTCGGCGTGCCTGTCTCCGTTTTGGTCTCGCGCTCTGCAGCTTCTTTCAATTCCCGTGAAAGCTTCTCGACGCGCTGACGCATAATCTTGCCAGCCTTGAATTTCACCGTCGCGCGTGGCGGGATCACAAAACTGCTTCCGGGCTGGTTCGGGTTTCGACCGACACGCGGCTTGGTCAGGCGCGGCTGAAAAACGCCAAAATTGCGCAGTTCAACCGGGACATTACTAGCTAGACTGTCGGTAATCTTATCAAGCGTCCGCTGGACCACATCAAAGACTTGATGCTGAACCATGCCGGTTTGGTTACTAATGGCGACGACGATGTCGCGCTTGGTTAACTTTGACATATCTATTGTAGTATTCGTTCCGTGTTGCTCTTGTGGTGGCTCAATGAAGCATAAAAACACGATTTTTTAAACTGGGTAACGCCTTCTACCAGAAGGCCAAATGGTCTTGGGGCAGATCCCCATGGGCTTTCATCACGACCCCTTGATTGGCGTCGTAAAGTTTAACACTTTGGCCATTCAACCGGCTTCGCCGGAGCCACTGCGAGGCAGACGTGGGCCTCCCCAATTCTTACGCGGAGGCGCAGCCGGATAATAGGCCGGCGCCGTTTCGTGCGCGGTGCGGAAGTGCACCTTGGCCACATCGCGCAGCGCGCCCGGCCCATTCTTTTCAACCAGTTTTTTGGCGTTTTCTTTCACGCTCGCCGACACTCCTCGGTCCAACCGCAAACCTATCTCCTTCCCTTTACACTCCAGCCAACTAATGAACGCCTCACGTGCCAGTATCGATGCCGCCGCCACCGCTACGTCCGATTCAGCTCTCGGTCGCTGTTCGATGTCGATGTTTCTACCATTTCGTAATAACGCCTGTTCCACGACACGCGCGTCGGCGAATTGGTCCGACAATGCCCTTGGGCAATCCGGCTTTTTCGCCAGCAAATTCTCGATTACCCGGGCGTGTCCCCACCCAAGCAGTTTGTTTAGATTGCCAAATTTCTCATAAAGTTCGTTGTATTTCGCAGGTCCAATCAAGACAGCTTCCACCAGACCCAGCGAACTCTTTCGGATCGTGTCCGCCAACGCACGAATCCGCGCATCCGAGCCGATACGTTTGCTGTCCACGACACCGGCATCAAGAAGTTTGCGCGCGATCACCCGATCGACGTACACGCCCGCGATCACCAGGGGGCCGAAAAAGTCCCCCTTGCCGCTTTCATCCACGCCAAAGTGCGGCTGGAACATTTCTGGCGAATGCACTTCTTCATAACCAAGCTTGGCTTCGCCAAGGATCTTTGGCTCCAGTTCAAACTGCACGAATTCCTCCACGCCTTTGCCCTGAACGAGAACCTTTGGTCCTTTCTCGTAAACCGCGACGCTTAACTTGTTCTTCTGACCGAAGAAAATCGTCCATTCCTTCGGCGCGAACTTGAAGCCGAGTTCTTTGAGCAAAGACCGCAGCTTTGCGACCTGTTCCTGCGTGAGGGCGTGGGTGTAAGAATTCAACGCCCAATGCTCAACGCTCAACGTCCAACGCTCAACCGTTTTGTCATTCAGGGCGAAGTCGAGGAACCTCTGGAATATCCAGAGATGTCTCGACTTCCCTCGACATGACAAGTTAGAAGCCTGTCGTGCGAAGTGTGAGCTCACCTCGAAGCATTCGGGTCTTTGGCCGCTCTCTTCTCCGCTGGTTTCGCCATAATCACCGTGATCTTCCATGGCGCAATAGGCGCGACCCTTATGCCATTCTCGTGTCCGAGTTCATGCTCCAGCAAACCCAGGTCGCCACTGTAATTCCCTATTATAATAAATGGCTCGACCGGTTTCCTGATTTCGCTTCCGTCGCAAGCGCTTCGGAAAATGCCGTGCTTCACACCTGGCAAGGACTCGGTTATTACAATCGCGCGCGAAACCTTCGGGCCGCTGCCAAGATTGTTCGGGATAGGCACGGGGGGATTTTGCCCGGAAACGTCGCTGCGATTCGTAATTTGCCCGGCGCTGGCCGATATATTGCGAACGCAGTTGCAACCTTCGCTTTCAATCAACCGGTGCCAATCGTTGAAGCGAATAGCGCGCGTCTGCTCGCCCGATTGCTCGATATCCGTGTCCCGATCGATTCTGCGATCGGCCGCGAAAAACTTTGGGCCTATGCCGCGCAACTCGTCCCGAAGCGCAATGCGGCGCGTTTTAATTCCGCGCTTATCGATCTTGGTGCACTTGTTTGCCTGCCGGATAAACCGAAATGCAACGGCTGTCCGGTGAAGAAATTCTGCCGCGCAAAAAATCCTGGAGCACTGCCCATCAAGAAATCCAAGCCACGAACAAAGCGACTTATCGAAAGACACGCATTTGTCGTTAGTAACGGCAAGGTTCTGCTCGAGCAATCATCAGCACGCTGGCGTGGCATGTGGATTTTGCCACGGTTCGAAACAGGAGGTTCTGACCAGCCGCTCTACAGATCGACATTTCCATTCACCCATCATCGGATTGCGTTTGTGGTGTACCCTCGTGCGAAGCCAAACAAAATTTCTCACACGCAGCGATGGTTCAAATCCATCGATCAGATCGCAATGCCCTCGCCTCATCGCCGGGCAGCAGAAGCTCTTCTTAGCGCAAAATAAGTAGCACAATCACGCCGAGATGAGCATCATGCCCAACAGCAATACAAGCGTGTCGTAGTTGATGGCGCGATATGCGCGTTCCGGGGTCATCACACCTGTTGCAATCATTAGCACCGCGCCTAGCAATGCAGCGGCCGGACGATTCAACGGTAAGATCTTGAGCTGGCGGCCGCTGATCAAAACGTACGTCATCACGAAGATCGCGCTTGCGACCAGCTCCCGTTGCCAATGATTCACACGCGTGCATAATGGATGCCCGACGGCTTTTCAACGCCGTGGCCCCTCCTTCGCGTTCGTTGCTTTGCATTGAACGTTGAACGGTTCTCTGCGATAACCTCTTGCATTAGTTATGAGAAGTATGACTGGATACGGCCGCGCTGAGGTGGTCCAGGCCGGACGAAAATTCAGCGTGGAGCTCAATTCGGTGAACCGAAAGCAGAGCGATATCGTGATTAATTTGCCGCGAGACCTCGGAGAGCTCGAACCGCGCATTCGACAGACGATCAACGAAAATATCTCGCGCGGGCGGACCAACGCGACGATCGCTGTCCACAGCGGCCCAAATGGCGCCCGCGACCTGGCGCTCGATACGGAGTTGGCCCGTTCTTATCACGAAGCGATGCGTGCATTGCAAAAAGAGTTGAACGCGCCAGGAGAAATCACGATTAGCACAATTCTGCAGGCCCCGGGAGTAATGCGCTTTCCTGAACAGACGCTTGACCCCGAAGAAGCATGGCCGGCTATCGATCGCGCGCTGCATGCTGCTCTCGCAGACTTAATCAAGATGCGCGAACGCGAGGGAAAACATCTGGCCAAGGACTTGATTCATCGGCTCAAGGCAATTCGCAAAAAACTCAAGGAAATCGGCACGTTTCACCCCGATGTGGTCAAGCGATATCGTGCCGTCCTTCTCGATCGCATCCAGAAAGCTGGCTTGGCGATTGCCAGTGACGATGAACGTCTGTTGAAAGAGATCTCGTTCTTTGCTGACCGCGCAGACGTGTCCGAGGAACTCGTCCGTCTGGAAAGTCATCTCGCCCAATTTGCGCATCATCTGCGCAGCAAAGAACCAGTCGGGCGCACACTGGAATTCATCACCCAGGAGATGTTTCGTGAGCTCAACACACTCGGCGCAAAAGCAAACGATGCGGCGATTTCTCAGCGCGTCATCGCCTGCAAGGCAGAATTGGAGAAGATTCGCGAGCAAGCCCAAAATCTTGAGTAAGAAATTCAGTCGCAGCGGAATTCTCTTTGTGGTTTCTGCTCCATCGGGTGCCGGCAAGACCACACTCGTGGAAAGAATTCGTCAAACCCCGAATCTTTTTTATTCGGTGTCTTGCACGACCCGAGCTCCGCGGCCCGGTGAAATCGACGGCCAGGATTATCGGTTTCTTTCCGATCCAGATTTCCGGGAGCGAATCGCAAAAGGAGATTTTCTGGAACACGCACACGTGCACGGAGACCATTACGGCACCTTGCGCGAGCCAGTTGTCACAAATCTAAAAAGGGGAAAAGACGTTTTGATCGACATCGATACGCAGGGTGCTGCAGTTATTCGCAACTGCGGCGATCCGGTCATCCTGGATGCTTTGGCCGACGTGTTTATCATGCCTCCCGATCTCGAGGAATTGCGGAAGCGCCTGCTGAAGCGTGGAACGGAAACCATGGAGCAGATCGATTCCCGCCTAACCACCGCCGGCCGGGAAATGGAACATTGGCGCGACTATCGTTATACTATTATCAGTGGATCGGTGGAGGAAGACTTGCAAAGGTTCCGTCAAATCATGGAGGCAGAAAGCTATTTAAGCCGACGTTTGGTCCAGAAATGATTGCAGAAGGCAGAGACTCGAAAAGGAAACGCGACAAAGCGAGCGCGCGAAAAGTTGTGCGTATTCGACCGGGCACAAAAACGGTAGTGCTCGGCGTAACGGGATCGATTGCTGCGTACAAGTCGGCTGAGCTCGCGAGTTTGCTGGTCAAACAAGGCCACGAAGTTTTTGTCGTTATGACACAGGACGCGACTGAATTTATTTCTCCGCTCACTTTGCAAACGCTTTCGAAGAATCCGGTGACGACCAGTTTCTTCGACGAAAAGGAAAGTTGGCGACCCGGACACATCGAGCTCGCCGATCGCGCGAACCTGCTGCTGATCGCGCCGGCGACAGCGCATATCATCGCCGAACTCGCGCACGGACTGGCTCATCATCCGCTCGCCGCCATCGCGCTCGCAACGCGCGCCCCGATTCTGATCGCGCCAGCCATGAATGGAAAAATGTGGGAGCATCCTGCTACTGTCGAAAACGTGGAAAAGCTGAAAGCACGCGGCGTTGAATTTATCGGACCGGAGGAAGGAATGCTCGCCTGCGGCTACGAAGGCGTTGGCAGACTTTGGAAAGTGAACGACATCGCGTTCCGCGCAGAGTTTCTGCTCGCGCGCCAGGAAAATTTGATCGCGTGAGATTCCTCGTTACGGCTGGGCCCACGCGCGAGCCGATCGATCCGGTTCGTTACATTTCGAATCGCTCATCCGGGAAAATGGGCTATGCCATCGCCGAAGCGGTGCTAGCTGAAGGACACGATGTCACGTTGATTTCAGGTCCGGTGAATCTCGACCCTCCGCACGACGCAAAGCTGATTTCCGTTTCGACCAGCGACGAAATGTTCGAAGCGGTGCATCAGCATACGGACAAATGCGACATATGCGTCTTGTGCGCCGCCGTGGCTGATTACAAGCCAGCACACGTTTCGTCGACAAAGATCAAAAAGCAGAGCGACAAGTTTTCGCTCGAACTAGTTCCCACGCGCGACATTCTTAATTCGTTAGGTCAACGGCAGGACCGACAATTTGTTCTTGTCGGTTTCGCTGCGGAAACAGATCACCTGGAAGAAAACGCCACCAAAAAGCTGCGCGCAAAAAATTGCGACATCATCGTCGCAAACGATGTGAGCGATGCAAATTCGGGACTGGAAAGCGACGCGAATGAAGTGACGATTTTATTTCGAAACGGCGAAAAAAAGAAAATTTCGCGTGCGCAAAAAAAAATTATCGCGTATGAGCTCGTAAAAATATTTTCAAGTTTCGCAACAAAAATGTTTGACAAAAAAAATGTGACGATTAACTGAACTCGTTTAAGTGAAGTCATTCCCAACTCTTCACAGAGTTCCGCGCGTGTTGCGGATGAAAGGGGGGAATTAGTCGATGGCCAAGAAGAAAAAAGCAGCAAAGAAAAAATCAGCGAAGAAAAAGAGGCATTAACGCCCCACGCTTGATCAAACGACTCCGGAATGCTTTCGGAGTCACAACCCTAACTTCAACCCGGGAGGAGAATTTATTTTCCTCCCGGTTTTTTTGCTTTGCCATGTTGAGCGGAGCGAAACATCTCGGTTTATTCCCATGAGCGATCGGCGCAGAAAGCCAGAGAGTCTTCGCTTCGCTCAGAATGACAATATATGAAGCATTATCTCGATGCGGCTGAAAAAGCCGCGCGCGCAGCTGGAAAATTGCTTCGCAAGAATTTTAGACGTCCGCAGCGGGTGAATGCCGTCGCCGCGCACGATATCAAGCTGGAGATCGATGTTCAGACACAGGAGTTGATTACCAAGCTGCTGCTCAAAGAATTTCCAAAGCACGCGCTTTACGGCGAAGAAGGAGTCGTGGGAGATCAATCCAGCGACCACCAATGGGTGGTCGATCCGCTTGATGGCACCGTGAATTATTTCTATGGCATTCCGCACTTTTGCGTCTCGATTGCGCTTCGCCTCCGCAATGAGGTCATGGTCGGTGTTATCTATGACCCTATTCGCCGGGAGATGTGGAAAGGACAAAAAGGTGAGACCCCAAAATTGAATGGCGCTCCCTTTCACGTGAGCGAGCGTGCAGATCTTGCTGAAGCTGTTGTCTCCATTGGGCTGGCGAAAACCGCCGAGACGATCAACACAAATTTTCCGTTGCTCCAGCAAATGATTCATCGCGTGCGCAAATGCCGGGTACTCGGCAGCGCGGCGCTGGACCTGGCTTACGTCGCCTGCGGACGACTCGACGCTTACATCGAGCAGGGAATCAGCCTGTGGGACATCGCAGCCGGCTGGCTCCTGGTTGAAAACGCCGGAGGAACTGTCGATCTTCGCCCACGCGAGGACATGAAAGATAAATACAGCATCATTGCGTCGAACGGCGTTATCGATCTGAAACTCTGATGGCCATGAGCATTCGATGCGGAATTGGCTACGACGTGCACCGCCTTGTTGAAGGCCGGAAACTGATCCTCGGCGGCGTCGAGATTGCGCACTCGCGCGGATTGGAGGGACATTCCGATGCAGACGTCTTGTCTCACGCGATCGCCGATGCGTTGCTGGGCGCGATTGGTGCCGGGGATATCGGCCAACATTTTCCGAACACAGACGAATCAATTCGCGGCATCAACAGCATCGAGATTTTGAAACACGTGAACAAATTGCTTGCAGAAAAGAAAGCCTGCGCGCTCAACATCGACGCAACAATCATTGCCGAAGAACCGAAACTCGTGCCGCACGTTGCGACGATGCGAAAAATAATCGCGGGCGCGATTGGTGTTTCGGACTCAAACATCAGCATCAAAGCGACCACAAATGAAAAGCTCGGGTCCATCGGCCGCGGCGAGGGAATTGCCGCGATGGCGGTGGCAACCGTTGAGGTAGGGCGCGACCGCCGGGCGCGCCGTAAACGCAGCGGACCGCCCGGCGGTCCGTCCCTACCAAGCTAATGGCGTTGCGCTTTTTTAACACTTACTCGCGCAAGATCGAAGAATTCGAGGCGCGCGATGCGGCGGCGCGCGCAATCGGCATCTACACATGTGGGCCGACTGTCTACAGCCGCGCACACATCGGGAATTTTCGCGCTTACATCTTCGAAGATCTGCTTCAACGCCATCTGGAGCTGCGCGGTTACAAGGTGCATCGGGTGATGAACATCACGGACGTCGACGACAAGACGATTCGCGGCGCGCGCGAAGCCAAAGTACCGCTGTCGAAGTTCACCGAACAATTCAAAAAGGCGTTCTTTGAAGATGCCGAAATGTTGCGGATCAAACGCGCAGATGAATTCCCCGCCGCCACCGACCAGCGTTACGTCGACCGGATGATCGCGATGATCGAAGAGCTCATCGCACGCGGCCTGGCTTATCAGGCGGACGACAAATCTGTTTATTTTCGCATCAACAAATTTCCGAATTACGGCAAGCTTGCGCACTTCGATCTCACGCAATTGCAATCGACCGGCCGCGTAAAGCATGACGAATACGACAAGGAACACATCGGTGATTTCGCGCTGTGGAAGGCCTGGGATGAGGAAGACGGCGACGTCAAATGGGATTCTCCATGGGGACCGGGCAGACCCGGCTGGCACATCGAATGCAGCGCGATGGCAACAGCATTATTAGGTGATCAGATCGACATCCATTGTGGTGGTGTCGATAATATTTTCCCGCATCATGAAGCGGAGATCGCACAAAGCGAAGGAGTGACGGGAAAGAAATTCGTCCATTACTGGCTGCATTGCGCGCACTTGCTGGTCGACGGCCAGAAGATGGCGAAGTCGTTGGGCAACTTTTACATTGTCCCAGACGTTCTCGCAAAGGGTTACACCGGACGCGAGCTTCGTTACGCGCTGCTCCGCGTGCACTATCGGGTGCCGCTCAATTTCACCTGGGAGGGAATGAAAGAGGCGAGAGAGTCGTTAGGCCGAATTGATGAATGGCTCGCACGGCTGCGACAATTCGCAGAAAGGGGAAACGCTCAACGCCCAGCGCCGAACGTCCAACGTCCAATTCAACCCGATTTCGAGAATGCGCTCGATGATGACCTGAACATTTCCGCGGCGCTTGGATTCCTGTTTGAATCGATTCGCGAAACCAATCGCGCGATGGACGAAAACAAACTCGATGCTGCCTCGGCAACGGCATGGCTGGATTGGTGGAAACGAGTGAACACAGTCCTCGGCCTCGAATCCGAGACGAAAATGATGGTTCCTGAAGATGTGGCACAGCTAGCAAAGGAACGTGAGAAAGCGCGACGCGAAAAAAATTGGAAGGGAAGCGACGAACTGCGAGATCGAATTTTCGAGCTGGGCTGGGAAGTGCGCGACACCAAGGACGGCCAAAAACTTACGCCACGTGTCACCTCTGCGTAGCGCACACATCTCGTATCCCTGAATTTGCGCTCGCGCGATGCGAATGATTCGCTCATCCTTAAAGCATATTCATTCATGTTTGCGCCCGCCGATTTTCTTAATCTCGAACACACGGCTCATCCGAAGTTGTTCGAAAACCAGAATTACGTCTGGGACGCGCTCAAACAAATCGCCAGTTACCTGCAATTTCGTCTCAAGCCTGCCATTCTGGGCGACCTGATGGGCAAGCCATTTATCAGCAACCACGTTTTTATTGGCAGAGGAACGGTCGTCGAACAGGGCGCAGTCTTGAAAGGCCCGGCATGGATCGGCGAAAACTGCCACATTCGCAGCGGCTGTTACGTGCGCGAAAACGTGATCGTCGGCAACGGCGTCGTCATGGGCAACTCGTGCGAATTCAAAAATTCCATCCTATTCGATGAAGTGCAGGTGCCGCACTTCAATTACGTAGGTGATTCAATCATTGGTCATCACGCGCATCTGGGCGCGGGCGTGATTCTCTCAAACGTAAAGCTGGATCACGGCGAAATCGCGGTCGTAACACCCGATGGCAACATTCCGACAAGCCTCAGGAAATTCGGCGCAATCGTTGGCGATCACTCGGAAATTGGTTGCAACGCAGTGATCAACCCCGGTTCGGTCATCGGCCGCGATTGCATGATTTATCCCAGCGTAAATTTTCGCGGTGTTCTTCCTCACGGCAGCGTGGTCAAACTGCGACAAGAGTTGCAGGTCGTCGAACAACGCGAAGCTTAGATCAAGAGAACAACCGCGGATGGGGGGGGATTCGAACCCCCGGTGCCTTTCGGCACACACGCTTTCCAGGCGTGCACAATAGACCGCTCTGTCACCCATCCTGAGCAAATCTTCCTATTCCTCCGCATCTTAGTCTTAGTCCGGCTTGAGACAATCGGAACGAAGTGAAGACTAAGAGGAAGAGTATTACAGCTGCAGCCGCCGGAATAATTCGTCGAGCGGCAATTGGATCCCAATATAAAATTCGCCGAAGTCGGCGTACTCGGCACTGACCGGATCGAAACGCATTTTGTAAACGATCGCCTTGATCTGGAACGTATCGCGCGCAAACAGAGTCACGCCCCATTCTGCATCGTCGAGGCCGGTTGACCCGGTGATGAGCTGTTTTACTTTCCCGGCGAACTCGCGCCCGACCGTGGCGTGTCCTTTCATCAGTTTGCTGCGCTCATCATACGGCAGCGCGTACCAATTCCGCTGTTCGCCGCGGCGTTTGCTCATGTTATAAAAGCAAACGATCGGGCAGTCGGGCAGCGTGGGATAAACGCGCTCCTGCCGGTAATGTTTGATCCGCTCGCGAAATGTCGCGATGGCTTGATCGAATTTTACAGGATCTTTCCGGCGCGCACTTCCTGAACCAGCGAGGACAGATCTGTTTTTGCAGCATTTTGTTCCTCGCGGCTGAGCAATTGCCATTGGCCGTACTCGATCCGGTAAAACAAATGCAGACAATGCCAGCCTTCTTCGGGAACCAACGCGGTGTTTTTATCCGTCATCGCGGTTAGTGTCGGACCCAGGAACACTTGGTCAAGCAGCGTTGTAGCCACGGCGCTGTGTCGCCGTGCCTGCCCAACGCGATTCACGCTCGACGCAGCGAGGCGACTACAAGATCTACCGGGCTGGCGTTGCCGCTTTCGGCAAATGCGCCATGCAATACTCTTCGCCATCGCGCGCAACGCGAAAATCGAGATTCGGATCGCTCAATTCGGTCGCACCGCATACTGCGCATTTGTGAAGCGGTTCAGCTTCGCTTCGGGAACTCCGCTCATAGCGCTTTCTTCGGGCCGAGACCTCGCCGCGATGGCGGGCATCGTGAATGATCTCCGGTCCGAAAAAGATCAGATAATTGGCCAAGGCAGCCACCAGCGCCATGCGATAGGAGTTCGTGCCGACAAGAAAGCCGAACAATAAGAACGCTGCTGAGACCCAGGCGATCCATTTGATTTTCGCCGGCAAAACAAAAAATAGATAGATCACCTGATCGGGATAGAACCGCGCAAAAGCAAAAAATAACGACGAGTACAACATTGAGTTCGAAAAACGCGCGCCGAAGAAAAATGCGGCCACTGTCGTGCCGATCATTCCGACGATGAAATAAAGTGTTAGCCGAAACGCTCCCCATGCCTGCTCAAGGCCTTCACCGATAAACCAGAGAAACCAAAGCAGAAGGAAGACCCACAAGAAACTGTCGGTCTGCGGAAGAAAAATATAGGTAATCAGTCGCCAGATTTCGCCATGGCGAATCCGCTCCGGGTCGAGGTCAAGAGTGAACCGAAAAGCAGGGCTCAAACGGACCAACAAAAAAACGAGTCCGTTAAAAACAACCACGATTCGCATCAACCCGGGAATACCGAGAAAACCGAAGCGGCGTTCGAGTTTGTCGAGCAGAGGCATCTTTGGCCGACAGTAGCGCAACAATTCCTCACCTCAATCCTCTCCCTTTCCGAAAGGGAGAGACGGACGACGCACACGCATCCGCGGAAAATGCTCAGGCAAGGAACTTCTCCTCTCCTCCTCGGCCGAGGAGAGAGGATAAAGGTGAGGAGTCGAAATCCTGCTCAATCAATGATTATGCGGACGCTTGCACCACGTTTGTCCGAGTCTAGGCTTGGCGCGTGAGCGAAACTCCGTCCAAAAAAACCCCGCTGTATGACGAACACGTTCGACTAGGCGCGAGGATGGTTCCTTTTGCAGGGTGGCTCATGCCGGTGCAATACGCGAGCATCGTCGAGGAACATCAAGCGGTGCGAAATAATGTCGGCATCTTCGATATTTCACACATGGGTCAGTTGATCGTAGACGGGACAGCCGCGCGCGAATGGCTCAACGCGATGCTCACAAACAACGTCGGGAAGCTCGACGTCGGAACCGGTCAATACACGTTTTTGCTGAACGAGCGTGGCGGCATCATTGATGACCTCATCGTTTATCGTTTTGGCGAACAGAAGTTTCTATTGGTCGTGAATGCCGCGCGGGCAGACGAAGATTTCGCTTGGTTGCAAAATCATCTCAAGAAGGAGCGATCTCCAGATCGCCCCAGCGGCGGACTGGAGACCGCCGCTCCTTGTAACCTCGTCAATCGGAGCGCGGATTTTGGCGCAGTCGCCATTCAAGGTCCGCGGATCGCCGAGATGTTTCACGCGCTGTTTGGCCGGGATGTCGATCTCCCGCCGCGAAATTCTATCGCCGATTTTCCATTCGATGGGTCGACTGTTTCCGTGGCCCGCACTGGTTACACCGGTGAGGACGGCATTGAGGTTTTTTTTCGCACACCAGATGCGGTAAAGTTTTGGAACGCCGTCCTTGGAAAAGGTAAACCGTTCGGAATCAAACCATGTGGTCTCGGCGCGCGGGACACGTTGCGCCTGGAAATGTGCTATCCGCTGAACGGCTCCGATTTATCGCGAGAACGAAATCCGATTGAGGCGGGACTTGGATTCTTTGTCGATCTGACGAAACCAGAGTTCATCGGACGCGATGTCTTGCTCGAAACAAAAGAAAAAGGGCCGCGCGAAAAGCTCGTGCCGTTTCGAATGAAAGAAAAAGGACCGCCACCGCGAGCGCATTATGCAGTGTTCGAGAATGGAGAACGCATCGGCGAAGTCACCAGTGGCACGCTTTCTCCGAGCTTGAACTGGGGTGTAGGAATGGCGTATGTCTCGACGGCGCGCGCGAAAATTGGCGCGCAGATCGATATCGAAATTCGCGGACAAAAGTTTCCAGCCACCATAGAAAAGAAACCGCTCTACAAAAAATCATGAATGTCCCAGACGACCTGCTCTACACCGAATCGCACGAATGGATTAAAAGCGAAGGCGACAACGTCCGTGTCGGCATCACCGATCACGCACAATCTGAATTGACCGACGTGGTTTACGTCGAACTACCGAAGCTGGATCGGCGGGCGAAGGCCAAGGAAGCGATCGCGGTGGTCGAATCCGTGAAAGCCGCCAGCGACATTTATGCGCCGGTGAAAGGAACGGTGGTCGAAGTTAATAAAGCGCTGGAAGCGGACCCGGGCCTGATCAACCGGGAACCGTATGGCCAGGGCTGGATTTTCGTTCTCAAGCTCGAGAATGCCGGCGATCTCAAACAGTTGAAAGACGCGGAAGCGTATAAGAAGCAGATCGGCTAATTCCGCCGTGCATGGCGGCTCGCCTTGCTCGCTTGCGCAGTCCACGCAGTTCTTGGCCTTTTACTTGGACTGAATGGGATCTGCTGCGATGAAGGTTAAATACTTCAAATCACCTGCCGAATTTCGCAGATGGCTGGAAAAGAATCACGCGACTACGCAAGAACTATGGGTCGGTTATTACAAGAAGAGCTCCGCGAAACCGAGCATTACCTGGCCAGAATCCGTAGATGAAGCGCTCTGTTTTGGCTGGATCGACGGGATTCGTAAGAGCGTCGACGATTTGCGCTACACAAGTCGCTTTACCCCGCGGAGACGGGGAAGCATTTGGAGTGCGGTCAACATTAAGCGCGCACAGGAGCTACGCGATAAAGGTTTGATGCACCCTGCGGGGATGGCTGCGTTCAATGCGCGCAAAGAAAAAAAGTCGGGCATCTATTCCTACGAACAAAGGAGCGCCAATCTCGATGGGCCTTACGAGAAAAAGCTGCGCCAAAACAAAGCCGCATGGGATTTCTTTTATGCTCAGCCGCCCTCGTATCGAAAAGCAATCGGGTGGTGGATCATAAGTGCAAAGCAGGAGGCGACGCGACTAAAGCGATTGCAAAAGCTAATCGAAGAATCGGCGAACAGAAAACGCCTGCTTTAGTAACGGAAAAGTTAACCTTTCTTAATTGCGAAGCCGATGTAACCCCAGCGGCCCCATTCGTAATGCGATGTCCGCTGAGCATCGCGGCGTCCGGTTTTCTTATCGTGTGCGTAAGTCTCAGAGACGAATTCAGGAAATGCAGCATTCATCTGCACGTCGTGCGACACCAGCAATCCGCCGTCGCGCAGCCGGGGCCAAAATTGGTGAAACTCCCAGAGCATATGCCGGTAACTATGCGAGCTGTCGTGCAGAAACATATCGATGGATGACGGAAGCTCGTTGCGCTTGAGAAAATCTTCGATTCTGCCGCGCATCGGCACGAAACTGCTTGAGACGGATCGCAATTCATCTGGAATTAAAGCGCCTTGCTCGCATTCCTGGCTCAATTCAATGCTGTGCAATTTCGCGGCGGCAAGCCCTTCATCTGTAAGCGCTTTCAAGATAAACGCCGATGACATTCCAACATATCCGCCGGACTCCACGACCACCGTCGGCCGGAGCCATCGCGTCAATCCATAAAGCGTTGCGCAATCGATCGCTCCCATCGCCCCTTCGCTACCGTATGCGTCCCGCCTCCGGATCATATCACTCATGAAATCGCTTGCCCGGATTTCAGCAGCGAAACGCGAGATCGTGTCCCACATCCCATAAAAAGACGAGCTTTGGATCTGAGATTCCTGTTTGGCTATCGCACGCCGGGGCCACTGAAATTTGCGCATTGTGATATGAAAGCGAAAACATTCGCTGAACTCTCAATCGAGGCGAATCCTTATTTGTTGCCCCCTTTAAGCGCGCATTACGAATGGATTGGGGAGCGCACGCGCCCAACCCATTTTCTTGTGCTCCAGTTAAGTCCCCCTTTTCTCATGGCTAAGCTGTGCTTAATTCCTCCGTTTTCCCCATGAGCAGCAAACCGAAGCCGCGTGAGGCCGAGCCAAACTTTGAGGGCGCGATGGATCGGCTCGAAAAAATTGTCGAGCAAATGGAATCCGGCAAGCTCCCGCTCGAGGATCTCATCGTGCGTTATGAAGAGGGAATGAACCTGGTAAAAATTTGCCAGGAACGACTTGCGAAAGCCGAGCAAAAGATCGAAATCATCGCTCGCAATAGTACAGGAAAAGCGATAGTTAAGGATTTCGAGCCCACACCGGAACCGGTTGCTCCGACCAAAGGTGTCGACGAATCCGAAAGCACAACTGATGAAATCAAGCTCTTCTGACTCGTCTCAGACGTCTGAGGCGACCATAGCCCCACGGCGTCTGCTCGACGGGATCCGATCGCCCGCCGATATTAAAGTTCTCCGCGAACAGGACCTACCTCAGCTCGCACAGGAGGTGCGGGAGGAACTGATCAAAGTCCTTTCGCAAACCGGAGGGCATCTGGGCCCGAATCTCGGCGTCGTTGAGCTAACGATTGCGTTGCATCGGGTTTTTGATACCCCGCACGATCGATTCCTGATGGACGTCAGTCATCAAGGGTACGTCCACAAGATGTTTACTGGCCGCCTCGATCGTTTTAATACGATGCGTCAATTCGGCGGCCTCAACGGTTTCCTTTTACGCACCGAAAGTGAACACGATTGCTACGGTGCCGGTCATGCGGGGACGGCGCTCTCGGCAGGCCTGGGTATGGCGGTTGGACGGGATCTCCGCGGTGGCAATGAGAACATCGTCGTGGTAGCAGGCGACGCCGCACTGACCTGCGGGATCAGCTACGAAGCGCTCAACAACGTCAAAGCGCACACCAAGCGTTTCATCGTCGTGCTGAACGACAATGAGTGGTCGATCGCAAAAAACGTCGGCGCGATTGCGAACTATCTCAACAGCATCGTGGCGAATCCGACTTACGCGCATCTGCACGACAAGGCGCGCGATTTCATCCAAGCGATTCTTGGAAAAACGGGCGTGCAGCTCGCCCACAAGGTGGAAGAAAGCGTTAAGGGGTTGCTGGTGCCAAGCGTCATTTTCGAGGAACTCGGCTTACGATATTATGGACCAATCGACGGACACGACATTCCATTGCTCATCCGGACTTTTGAATTTTTAAAAACGCAGGAAGAGCCGGTCTTACTGCACATTCTCACCAAGAAAGGAAAAGGATACGCGCCGGCGCTCAAGCAACCGGACAAATTCCACGGTCTTGGCAAATATAAGATCGAGAGCGGCGAGACGGCGCCGACGCCTACGCCAACCTATTCGGAAATTTTCGGCAAAACGCTGGCGAAATTCGCGGATACGAATCAGAAGCTCGTCGCTATTACTGCGGCGATGCCAAGCGGGACAGGTCTTTCGCATTTCGTTAAGGCCCACCCCGCCCGCTACTTCGACGTCGGCATAGCGGAGGAGCACGCCACACTTTTTGCCTGTGGTCTGGCAACGCAGGGGCTACAGCCGTTTCTCGCGATTTACTCCACGTTTTTCCAGCGCGCCTATGACATGGCGATTCACGATATCGCCATCCAGAATCTGAATGTGAAGTTGTGTATGGATCGCGCCGGGTTAAGCGGCGACGACGGCCCAACGCATCACGGCTTGTTCGATATTGGCTACCTGCGGCACGTCCCGAATTGGGTGCACATGCAGCCGAAAGATGAGGACGAATTCGTCGATATGCTTTGGACTATGGCACACTACAACTCAGGCCCGATCGCCGTTCGTTATCCAAGAGGATCAGGGCCGGGCGCAAAGGTGAAACCGGAGCCGAAGCTTCTCGAGATCGGGAAGGCGGAAGTCGTGCAGCACGGGCGCGATGTGGCAATTTTCGGCTTGGGTAACATGTTTGAAGTGGCTGAGGAAGCAGCGCGCAAACTTGAGGAAAAAGGAATTTCCGTCGCGTTAATCAATCCGCGCTGGATCAAACCGATGGATACCGGCACGCTCGAATTTTTCGCGCGCAGCGTGGAAGTCGTATGCACGATTGAAGATCACGTTTTACACAACGGCTTTGGCTGCGCGGTGATGGAGCATCTACACTCACAAATGATCAACACGCCTGTGGTGCGCATAGGCTGGCCTGATCAATTCATCGAGCACGGCGCAGTTCCAATCCTGCGCAAGAAGCACGGCATCACCGCCGACGCGTTGGTGGAAAAGGTTCTCCCACTGCTGCAAAAAAAATCGAAGCTTAAGCCTTCCGTGGCTTGAGATTGGCCATCGGTTCTAAGCACATACTCCCAATCGAATTCTAAAAGCGAAGGGCGCCTTCGTTTCCGAAAGCGCCCTTCATATTTTCGATGGCGATAAGCCGAATTCTGTCCGGCCGATTTCTCAGCCAGGATGATCATTTATCTCTCTTGGATTTCTCCAAGAGCCCGGCGAATTTTCGTTCGCCGTGATGCGACGATACCCGAGGATAAATCGAGCCGGCTGCCCTTCCTCTGTTTTGTCTTGCACCGCATGGGGTTTTTCGTGCCTCGCGAATTGCTTCGCGAGCGGTGAGCTTTTACCTCGCCTTTTCACCCTTACCTGTAATTTGTTGCCAAAGAACCGGCGGTATCTTTTCTGTGACACTCTCCGTCACCGCAGTTTTTCAACCGCGGCGCCCGCGTGTTTTACGCGGCATGCCGCCGTATGGTGTTCGGACTTTCCTCCAGCGACCCCGAAAGCTTTCGGAGTCACCAGCGATCATCTGCCATCAGTCAGCAATCTAGCATAATTCCCGGTACGGAAAAACCGAATCAAATGTGAACGAAAATGTTAAAAGTCTTCGTGCGCTCACCTACTGCACAATCAGCGTAAGATCGTTGCCGTCGCCACCTTCGTAGCTGACCGCGTAAGTGTTGCCAAACTTGGTGAAGGTCTGGCCGTCACGCAGATTCAAAAAAGTACCCGAGATGAGTGAATTGGCGGTATTATCAATAAGAGTGAAAACCGTTCCGTGAGGGACAGCGCCATGTGGGAAATGAGTGAAAGAGATACTTGCGCCGCTGCCGAGTGTGACACCCCGGGCCACCACCTTTGAAGCAGTAGCTCTATTGATCGCGACTTCGAAAGTTCCACTGTTTATTGTTAGCGTTTCTTGAATCGTGAGAGTGCCGGGCGCGGCGAAACCCAATCGGCCAGGCGACAAAAACGTGCTGATAAATTGCCCATTGTTCGTGTCGGTGATGGTGACCGGCCGCGCAGAGCCCCACCGAGTACCGAAACCGGCCCCGACCCGGTGCCGGACCCGTTGGCATTATCGATTTCTAACGTCGCCTGACCGCGGTTAGTCGCGCTGCCTTCAAGCGTAGTCCCGCCTGTATATGTGTTCGCATTGGTCAGCACGAGGCTATCGAGGCCCGTTTTAGTCAAAGAACCGCCGCTGAAGCCTTCGCCGTCGACAATGGTACCGGCGAAAGTGGTGCTCAGCTTGTTGCTCCCGACGCTCAAATTTTTTGATCCAAGAACAACCACGCCGTCCCCTTCAAGCGAACCGATCGCAACGCCGGTAGTGTGCATTTCGCTGATGTCCAGGCTGCCATTGCCCAGCACTTCTACTCGCGTTTTGCCGCCGCGCGAATGATCGGTGAACTGGATGCGGCCCCCGCCACCTCCATTCAAGCCCGCGGTTGCGGTCAAGGTCGAAGTGACCGCGCTCGAGACATTTTCGAATCGGGTTCGGGCACCGAGACCTCCGCTAACTGTTCCGCCGTTGGCCGTGAAGGTGGCGTTTCCGGCGTCAGAATTGTTTATGAAAGCAACGATTCCACCCTGCGAAGGGTTGGCCGCTCCGCCGTTGATGACAAATGTGCTGTCAGCCGCAGTTGATTGACCAAAAAAGAACACTTCTCCATCTCCCACTATCTGATCGCGTGTTGCTTGGATGACGAAGTTGCCATGATCTGCTGTGGAGGTGTCAAAAAACGCGATGATGCCCGAATGGCTCCGGTTTACTTCAATCAAAAAGGAAGTGTCTTCTCCAGCGGTGGCACTGTTCTCAAAATCGAGCGTCGACAAAATCTCCCAGTTCTGGATTTCGGCCGAATCGTTTCTGATCCCCGTCCCGCTTATCGCCATTTCGTCGCTCGGGCCAACCGTAATGGTGAAGACGCTTGCGCCGGCGGCGAAAACGATCCCATTGACCTCGACGCCGCTGGAAAGAACCACGTTTGTCACGCTCGACGTTGCGAACGTCGCGATATCGGATGGTCCATTTGGCACGGTATTTGGAGTCCAGTTTGCAGCTGTGTTCCAGTCGCCAGAGCTGGGATTCATTTTCCATGTGGCGCTGTCAGCCAATGCAGATGCTGCGAGCGCGAATGTGAGCAGCACGAAGGCTGCATTGAATCGGTAGGAAATGATAAGAGAATAAGTAGTTTTGCGGACAAGCGTGACGGAGGAGCAACGCATAGTTGGGCCGGATTTCAGTATTACATCGCACCAGCAGCAGGAGTTTGGTCGTCAATATTTCGTGGCACTGCTGCACTCCAAAACACAGCGCGCTGCGATAACAGACGTCGCCTCAAAGCGGAGATGGCACCGTGATGAAGAAAATGGCGATCATCCCCAGCGCGATAAAGAGTTTGCCGATCATTGCGCCGAGATTTCCGAGCAAGCTTCCCCATCCAGCACGTCCAGCGTCGATCATTCGCTTACCAGCGATGAATTCACCGCCGACCGCGCCAATCACCGGACCAACGAACAGACCGACGATCCCGAAGAAGACGCCAACGAGGGCTCCAAGTAGAGCACCGAACATTCCCCACTTTGTGGCTCCGAAATATCGCGCACCGAAGTAGCCACTGAGAAAATCGAGCGCGTACGACACCGCGGTTAACACCACCAGGATGGCGATCGTGCCCCAGCTGATGCTTTTCGCGGGGCCAAGCATCATTCGATGAAGGAGCGCGCCAGCGAGAATGATAATTGCCCCCGGAAACACAGGCAGCACCGTCCCAATCAAGCCGATTGCGAACAAGATGACTGCGACCGACCACCAAAAGAGTTCCATGGGATGCAGTAAATGGTAACCCGAGATTCGAGATTCGTAACTTGGCCGGGAATCACGATCTAGCGGAATTAACGAATGGCGATCTTCGTTTTGACCAGTCCGCTGTCGAACCTATACTGAAAGTCTCCGCAGTTAACTCAAACCGGAGACTTCATTTATGAACCTTTCTGTCGGAACTAAAGCACCAGATTTCACCTTATCGACTAAGGCTGCCGACGGGCCCAAGCAAATCAAATTGAGCGACAATTTCGGAAAGAAAAACACACTTTTACTCTTCTTTCCCATGGCCTTCACAGGGACATGCACCACCGAGATGTGTGAGGTCAGCGCGGGCATGAACGCTTACTCCGATTTGAACGCTGTCGTTTACGGAATCAGCGGCGATAACCCCTTTGCGCAGGAAGCGTGGGCGCAAAAAGAGAAAATCACCGTACCACTGCTAAGCGATTACGACCACAAAATCGCGAAGGAATACGGCGTGATGTACGACTCGTTCCTGCCGCAAATGAATCTCGGCATGGGGGGCGTGCCCAAACGATCCGCGTTCGTCATCGATAAGAATGGCGTGATTCAATACGTCGAGAGCAATGATGACGCCAGACAGTTGCCAAACTTCGACAGCATCAAAGCGAAACTGGAAGAACTGAAATGACAATGGAACATTGTCATCCTGAGGGAAGTCGAAGGATCCTGCGGCGATACTTAGGGCTCGGCAACGCGATTCCTCGATTCCGCCAGGAATGACAACGTATAAATGCACGACGAATTTAAAACGCTGAGGAAATTTGATGCCGGCAAGGGGCGCGAGGCATTTTTCTATTCGCTCCCAGCCTTGGAAGAACAGGGTACCGGAAAAATATCGCGGTTGCCGGTAAGCATCCGAATTGTTCTTGAATCGGTGCTGCGTAATTGCGACGGCCAAAAAGTCCAACGCAAAGATGTCGAAGCACTGGCGAATTGGACCGCGAAATCTCCGGCGAACGAGGAAATTCCGTTCGTCGTTGCTCGCATCGTGTTACAGGATTTCACGGGTGTCCCCTTAGTGGTCGATCTCGCGGCGATGCGCAGCGCGGTAAAACGACTTGGTCACGACCCGAAGATCATTGAACCGCTCGTGCCGGTCGATCTGGTGGTTGATCACTCGGTGCAGGTCGATTTCTTCGGTTCCGCGCGGGCGCTGGAGCTGAATCTGGACATGGAATTCAAGCGCAACCGCGAGCGCTACCAGTTTCTAAAGTGGGGACAGCAGGCGTTCAAAACGTTCCAACTCATCCCGCCAGGAATCGGGATCGTGCACCAGGTGAATCTGGAATACCTCGCCAAGGGCGTGCTCTTCTCTCAACCCTCAACCCTCAACGCTCAACTTTTCTTTCCCGATACTCTCGTCGGCACCGATTCGCATACGACCATGATCAACGGTCTTGGCGTCGTTGGCTGGGGCGTAGGCGGCATCGAAGCGGAAGCCGGCATGCTCGGCCAACCGGTTTACTTTTTGACGCCGGAAGTGGTCGGCGTGCACTTGAGTGGACAACTGCGCGAAGGCGTCACCGCGACTGATCTCGTGCTACACATCACACAATTGCTGCGCGGTCCGTCGATTACCTGAGGTCCACAGGACGCAGCGACGAGCAATGTCTCGCGTTCGAAAATTATTTTCGTGCGCAAAAAATGTTCGGCATGCCGCTCAGAGGCGAGATCGATTACAGCGTCGATATCGACCTGGATCTGGCCGAGGTTCAGCCGAGCGTTGCCGGACCCAAGAGACCGCAGGACCGAATCAATTTGCCGGATCTTGAAAAAACATTTCGGCAGCTGCTCGAAAAGCCGGTTCATGATGGCGGGTACGGCAAGCAAAATGTCGACCTTCGCGAAAAACATCTGGTTGAATTGAATGGCAGCGCGCCTCGCAACGGCGAAATGTTTTCGACCGATAGGAAAGATCAGGGGATTAATCCTGGGGACGAACTCAACAAGATTGAGATGATCGCAAACCGGCCAACGCCCGATCCTGGCAAAGAAATTGAAGCTGAGTCGCACGACGTTTTTACGCGCGGGCGCGCTCACGTCGGGCACGGCAGCGTACTGATTGCGGCGATCACCAGTTGCACGAACACCAGTAATCCGAACGTGATGATCGCAGCCGGTTTGCTCGCAAAAAAAGCGGTCGAGCGTGGTCTGCGCGTTAATCCTGCGGTCAAAACATCGCTGGCGCCGGGCTCGCGTGTTGTTTCCGATTACCTTCACAAGACGGGTCTGCAGGAATACCTTGACCAGCTCGGATTCAACCTCGTCGGGTACGGTTGTACAACCTGCATCGGCAACTCCGGGCCGTTGCACCCGAACATCGAAAAGGCGATCCACAAATACGATCTTGTAGCCGCCTCGGTCCTTTCCGGTAATCGCAACTTTGAAGCGCGCGTTCATCAGCATATCAAGGCAAACTTTCTGATGTCGCCGCCGCTCGTTGTCGCGTTTGCGCTCGCAGGCCGGGTGCACATCAACCTGTCGCGGGAGCCGTTGGGGAAAGACAGAAATGGAAAGGAAGTTTTCCTTCGAGATTTGTGGCCGAGCCTCAGTGAAATCCGGGAGGCGATGCAAACCGCGCTTACACCGGACACCTTCCGCAAACTCTATCGCGATTTTGCAGATCAAAATCCGAAGTGGAACGACATTCCTTCGAGCACCGGTGACATTTACCAGTGGGATGAAAAAAGCGATTACATTCACGAGCCGCCTTTCTTCGGGAATTTCTCGATGGAGCCCGGCCACATTGAAGAGATTCGAGGTGCTCGCGCGCTTGGCATTTTCGGTGACACAGTAACGACCGATCACATTTCTCCTGCGGGAGCAATTAAGGAGAGTTCACCTGCTGGACGGTATTTGATGTCGCGCGGAATTCAGCCGCGAGATTTCAATAGCTACGGCAGCCGGCGCGGCGACGATCTGGTGATGACGCGTGGGACGTTCGCCAACGTACGGATCAAGAATTTGATGGTGCCGGGAACTGAAGGCGGCGTGACCAGATGCTTTGCGAACGGCAAAGGTGAAGAAATGTCGATCTTCGACGCAGCGATGAAATATGCCGAGACGCACACGCCGCTTGTTATTCTCGCCGGGCATGAGTACGGCACCGGTTCGTCGCGAGACTGGGCTGCGAAGGGGACGCGTTTGTTAGGCGTAAAAGCCGTCGTCGCAGCAAGCTTTGAGCGGATCCATCGTTCCAATCTTGTTGGGATGGGAGTGTTGCCGTTGCAATTTCCCGATGGAACAACAGCCCAATCACTCGGGCTGGACGGCTCCGAGGTCTTTTCGATCATTGGCCTGTCGGAAAAAATCAAGCCCGGAGAAACCGTAAGACTCGAGATCGAAGGGGAAAGCCAGCAGAAGCGCTCCATGCCTGTGAAGATTCGGATAGATACGCCAATCGAGATCGATTACTATCGGCACGGCGGGATTTTGCCGTATGTGTTGAGACAACTGCTATCGAGATAACAATATCTCGCGCTTTTGGATGGTAATTCGGGAGCCGTCCGCAATGAAGGCTGAGCGCGGAGGCTGACTCAGCGTTTCAGCGAATTGTTCACCGTAAAGAGCTGTCACGTCAGCGCTAAATTCAAATCTGGCTGCATTCCAGATTTTCCAGCGCGGATGTTCTACACCGTATTCGCTGCAGCCATCGCGCAGGCAGGTGTATCCCCAATAATGTTCCGTGATAAATTCAGCGTGTGATCCAGCGGGAATTGATTGCGGTTCGCCGGATGCGCTCATCTTGAGAAATTCCCATTTCTTCCGGCGCCGCCAGCTATATTCGACGCTCAACGTGCCATCGACATGCTCTATGTTGTGCTTCATGGGGAGGGCGACATAGCGCTCTCCGTAAAATGCACGAGCAACAAAAGCAATTGCGCGGCGCGGCACCAGCTCGCGGACAAAAACGACTCCGCGCCGTGGGGTATCAGCCGATTTTCTCCTTACATAAAAGCGCAGGTTCACTTCCTCGAAATCGCGATGCAGCGGGATCGGAAGACCGAGAAGACGGGTATCGAGAAACAAAAATCCGACAACGCTGACGAACGTTTCGCCGTTTTCACAATCGATCTCGGTACCGGCTGGGACGAGCGGCTTAACCAGAGCAGGATCGACGACGTAATTCAGCATCGCCAGATAACGCCAGTTGGCGCTAAGAAATGGTTTCATGCGACGGTGATTGAGGCCGGCACAGATCTGGTTTTGCACGGAGACGCGCATGAAGATTTTTGCGGCCAGCTTGCTTAGAGTTTGTCGAACAATTCGCCGTTAGGCTGTGCGGTCAACCACCGCAAAACGTTATTCGGATCCCGGGTCGGGATTTCCCGTCATAGCTTTCTCTTGTCCGGGACTCGCCCCGATAAGGTTTTCCTTCGCCGAGTGCGCAACCCTCTGCGGGTCGTCGTGTATGTCTACTTTCAACCCGCCAGCGTTGTTCCCTGGCGTTTCGCCATCGACTGAATCTCCGGCGGATTTTTTCGCAAAAATAAAACTCGCGGTCAATGCACCGCGGCTCTGATCCGAAACTGAGACAACAGGCTGACGGAGAAGACTGAGTTCTTCGCTACTTAATTTTGTGACCGGCTGGGCGAGGAATTCGATCTCACTATTCAACGCTTCGGATTTGATTTTTAGCCTGTCTAACTCTGCCAGCATCAACTTTCTTGCTTCGTCCCGACGCACTTCCTCCTGACGTTCGCGCACAACGATGTTTCGCAGTAGGTCGTTTTCTCTCATCAACCGATCGATCTCCTCACTGCCTTTGCCGGTTGGCTTCGCGTTTTGAAGCTGTGCGCCGGTCTCATCCAGTTGAACCCAGAGTTCTCCGATTCTGGCTACGAGGTACTGATTCTGTTTCTGACTTTCGGCCAGTTGCTGTTGGAGCTGCGTAACCTGCTGTTGCACTCCCATTAATTGCTCCGCGTTTACAGAGTTGCTTTCGCCAAGCTCGGGGACGTTATCTTTCACATTTATCAACATCAGTTTCAGGTCCCCATCGTTGGGAAAGAGCGCCTCGATATGCATTTCCGTTTCGTCTCCCGATTTTAGGTGGGCGAGTGCTCCATCCTGTAGATGCTCTAACGCAGCGATTTGCTGGTTTGCTTCGGCTAGTTTCGCATTGGCCTCGTCTCTTTGGTTTTCTGCTGTCGCACGCGCCTCTTCCGCAACGGCAACGGCGCCTTTCAAATCGGCGACCTCCGCGCGCAACTGCTCCATACTGCTGTTTTCCTGCGATGCCTGCGTTTGCGCGAGTTGATCGCGTGCCTGACGTTCTGACTCCTTCGCCGTCTCAATTTCCTTTTGTGTATTCTGCAGCTTGGAGCTCGTTTCCTCCAGACGCGTGTTGACGGCTTCCTTTTCTCTGCGCGAGGCTTCGAGATCGTCGCGCGACTTTTCAAGCACCGCTTGCAGTTGATCGACCTTCCGGCGCAATTTCCTGGTTGCCTCTTCAATTGCTCTATCACTCGATCCTTGGGAAATCGTATCGAGCCCTTGGGGGGCTACGACCTCGGGCCCAGGTTCTGACCAGGCTTCGTTGTCGGGAAGCGAAGGAACAACCTCGGGCAGAGGACTTGCAGCTGCGGTTAGTTCGTTATGCCTCGATATGCGTTCCTGAACTCGCAAGATTCCTTCTCCGATCTTACGGCCGCGATATTCCACGATCGCAGGCTGCCAATCCGAGTGCGATTTCCGCAGCTCTTCAATCAGGCTTCCGGCAAATCGCAATTTGGCCAGGGCCGCTTTGAATCGGCTTTCGTGCTCCAGCTTTTCACCCTGCTGCGCGGACAGATAAGCCTTGAGAAAAATGTCGCTCGGATCGTCCTCCTGCGCCGGAAGAACACCGACGAAGACACCAAAGAAGAGACAAATAGGCAAAGCTCGCCGCATCATCTGATGAAGCGGGAGAGTGAGCCGACTCCAGGTAGATTTTCGTTCCACCGGTGCCGACAATTAGTGGAGTGATCGGGGAAAGTCGAGTCCTTTATTTGCAAAAAGGGATTGGAATTTTAAGGTCTTACTTCGGTATTAGCCATGGTGGCCGTAGCTCAATGGTAGAGCCCCAGATTGTGGTTCTGGTTGTTGCGGGTTCGAGTCCCGTCGGCCACCCAGCTCTTTGAACCGTTAGAAGTGAGAGATGATTAGTGAGAAGT
>WNFW01000361.1_pt1 | contig 52548 bp, 41 predicted proteins | sample 5400131 | NCBI WGS metagenome assembly WNFW01 (sample SAMN13153362, study PRJNA577476) | soil metagenome | isolation source: 20 cm soil or saprolite under grassland replicate 1 | place: USA:California | collected 2016-06-15
GAGGTAGCGGCCCTTCTCGCGGGCGAGGCGCTGGCGTTCGCGAAAATCCGCGACGCCGCCGAGCGCCGCCAGCGCCTGGCGCAGCGCGCGCGGATAATCGCCGCCGTCGTAAACGATCGGCTCGCCGTCACGGTAGGGAATGCCCACGCGATACGGCATTTCGTCGGCGCGGATCATGTTGCGCAAGCGGATGTCGGCCGGCTCGAGCCCGAGCTCGGCTGCAACGAGGTCGACGATTCGCTCCATGGCAAACGCCGCTTCCGGACGGCCCGCGCCCCGATAGGGTGCGTTTGGCACCTTGTTGGTTGCGGCAATTCTGGCCTCGATCGCCAGCGCGTCGATCTTGTAGGGGCCGGTGAGATGCACGGCGGTGTTGTAAACCACGCCGGCGCCGATGGGATTCCACGCCCCGCAATCGACGATGAAACGGTCGCGCAACGCGAGAATGCGGCCCTCATCGTCGAACCCCACCTCGACGTCGTGGATCTGGTCGCGCGAGTGACAGGAGCACATCAGATGCTCGCGGCGATCCTCGATCCATTGCACCGGGCGCGCGAGCCGGCGCGCCAGGAACGGGATCAGCAGGTCTTCCGGGTAAACATGGCCTTTGACGCCAAAACCCCCGCCGACATCGAGGGCGAGACAGCGCACGCGCGCCTCCGGGAGCCGCAACACCGCGGCTACCTCCCGCCGGACCCAATGCACGACCTGAGTGGCCGACCAGATCGTCACCGAATCGGTGCGTGGATCATGCAGGCCAACCACGCCGCGGCATTCCATCGGGGCGGCAGCATAGCGGTGATGATGCAGGCGGCGCTTAAGCTTGTGCGGCGAGCGCGCGAGCGCCGTATCGATGTCGCCTTTGCCGATCGTGAAGGCACCGATGAGGTTGGTATGAAATTTGTCATGGACGATCGGGGCGCCCGGGCGCAACGCCGCTTCGGGGTCAACGACGGGAGGGAGCGGATCGAGATCGAGACCGACCAATTGCGCGGCATCCTCGGCCGCGTACCGGCTCTCGGCCACGATGACGGCGACGGCCTCGCCGACGTGGCGGACCTTGTCATGCGCGAGAAGCGGTTGTTGCGGGTTGATGAATTTGTGCTGGACCAGCGCCGTCCATTTGCTCGGCAGCGAAAGTTGCGTGTCCGGCACCGGCGGCAGGAGCGCCAGGAGGTCGGCGCCGGTCAAGGCACAGACGACGCCGGGTGCGGCAAGCGCCTGCGCCAGATGCACGCTGCCGATGCGCGCGTGGGCAACCGGGCTTCTGACGAAGACCGCGTGCAGCATGTGCGGCAGATCGAGATCGGCGATGAATTGTCCGCGGCCGGTCAGCAGTCGACGATCCTCGCGGCGCGGCAGCGCGCGGCCGACGAACGGGGATCTTGAAGGAGGGTTCATGCTGCAAACATCACTCGGTCATTCCGGGGCGCGCCGAAGGCGCGAGCCCGGAATCCATAACCACTGCCGGTGATCATGGATTCCGGGCTCCCTCGCTACGCTCGGGACCCGGAATGACGGTTGAGGCGCTATCGGGCTTAAACACTACGCCGCGCCCCGCCGCACGAGGTCGAACCATTCATCCTCGGAAAGCACCGCAACGCCGAGGTCCTTGGCCTTGCCGAGCTTCGAGCCTGCGCCGGGGCCCGCGACGACGTAATCGGTCTTCTGCGACACCGAACCGGCGACTTTCGCGCCCAGCCGTTCCGCCATGGCTTTCGCCTCGTCGCGAGTCATCTTTTCCAGCGCGCCGGTAAAGACCACAGTCTTGCCAGCGACCGCGGAGTCGGAGGCCGGCTTCTCGGCTTCGAGCGGTCTCACTTGTTTGGTGAGCCGCTCGACGATCTCGCAATTGTCCTTCTCGCCGAAATAGGCGGCGATGCTGTCGATCACGGTGTCGCCGATCTGGTCCAGGTTGTCCATCTCGGCCCGCGTCTCGGCATCAGCCCTGGCGACCTGGAGACACGCATCGTGGAACGCCTCCCACGATCCATAGCCGCGCGCGAGCGCGCGCGCGGTCGTCTCGCCCACATGCCGCATGCCCAGTGCATAGATGAAGCGCTCGAGCGCAATCTGGCGCCGGGCCCTGATCGCGTTGAACAAATTGCGGACCGACAGTTCGCCAAAACCTTCCTCCTCCTCGAGCCTGATGTTCGAATTGCGCGCCTCGAGGGTAAAAATGTCGGCCGGCTCCTTTACCCAGCCGCGCTCGAAGAACAGCATGATCTGCTTCTCGCCCAGCCCCTCGATGTCGAAGGCGCGCCGGGAAACGAAATGCTTCAAATGCTCGACTTTCTGGAACGGGCAGGCGAACTCGCCGCTGCAGCGCGCAACGGCCCCCTCCTCGCCCGTTGCGGTCGCCTCGCGCACCACCGCCGTATGCAGCGGGCACGGGCAGCGGGACGGAAATTTGTAAGGCTTCGCCGATTTCGGCCGCTTCTCCGCAACCACTCCCAGCACCTGCGGGATCACGTCACCGGCACGCTGGATCATCACCGTATCGCCGATGCGCACGCCGAGGCGCTCGATCTCGTCGGCGTTGTGCAACGTGGCGTTTTGCACGACGACGCCGCCGACGGTGACCGGCTCGAGCTTGGCTACAGGTGTGAGCGCGCCGGTGCGGCCGACCTGAATCTCGATTGCCTTGACGACGGTCGTTGCCTTCTCGGCAGGAAATTTGTGCGCGACCGCCCAACGCGGATTGCGCGAGACAAAGCCGAGCCGCTGCTGCCAATCGAGCCGGTCGACTTTGTAAACCACGCCGTCGATGTCGTAATCCAGCGTTGCGCGCTGCGCCTCGATCGCGTGGTGGAACGCAAGCATCGAGTCGGTCGAGTCGCAGACTCGCATCAGCGGATTGGTCTTGAAGCCGCGCGCGCCGAACCATTTGACCATGCCGGATTGGGTTTGCGCCGGCATGGCGCTCATTTCCCCCCAGCTATAGGCGAAGAAGCCGAGCGGTCGCGAAGCCGTGATTTTTGGATCGAGCTGGCGCAGCGAGCCCGCGGCCGAGTTGCGCGGGTTGGCGAAGATCTGCTTTCCCGCCGCTTTCTGCCGCTCGTTCAGCGCCAGAAAGGCGGATTTAGTCATGTAAACCTCGCCGCGGACTTCGCACACATCAGGCGCGTCTTTGCCGCGCAGCTCCTTCGGAATGTCGGCGAGCGTTCGCACATTCGCGCTGACGTCTTCGCCTTCGGTGCCGTCGCCGCGGGTTGCTCCGCGCACCAAGCGTCCGCCTTCGTAGCGCAACGTGCAGGACAAGCCGTCGATCTTCGGCTCGGCGGTGAGGACGAGCTTCTCATCTGCGGACAGACGTAGAAACCGGCGTATCCGTTCGACGAACTCGGCCACTTCGGAATCGGCGAACGCATTGCCGAGGGAGAGCATCGGCACCGCGTGGCGCACTTTGGCGAATTTTTGCGAGGGCTGCGCGCCGACACGGCGCGAGGGCGAGTCCGCCCGCACCAACTGCGGAAAGCGTGCCTCGATCTCCTCGTTGCGCCGGCGCAGCGCATCGTATGCGGCGTCCGAGACCCTCGGTGCATCGTCCTGGTAATAGCGCCTATCGTGCGCGCCGATCTCGGCCGCGAGCCGTTTGAGTTCGGCTTTGGCCTGCGCCTGCGTCAGCTCGGCGACAGGAATTTTGCTGGCGTCAGGCGCGCTCATATGTTTCGTCATTCCGGGGCGCGCCGCAGGCGCGAGCCCGGAATCCATAACCCCAGCCGGTGCGGTCGTGTATTGCGTTTACATTCTGGCAAGTCGCAAGCACGGGACACTCTACATTGGCGTGACCAAAGATTTGGTTCGTCGAGTATACGAACATAAGACTGACGCGGTTCGCGGATTCACGTCTCGGTATGGGGTTCATCTTCTCGTTTGGTTTGAGTGCTACGACGATGTGCTCCATGCGATCGCACGCGAGAAGGAATTAAAGAAATGGCGGCGCGAATGGAAGATCAATCTGATCGAGCAGTCGAACCCGGAGTGGGCCGATCTTTATCCGGGAATCGCAGGTTAGCTGATGGCTCCGTGGTTATGGATTCCGGGCTCCGGCCTTCGGCCGGCCCCGGAATGACGGCGCTCCCTATCCCGCTGCCTTGATCAAACGCTCGGCAGGTGGCCGTTTGAGTTCGGCTTTGGCCTGCGCCTGCGTCAGCTCGGCGACAGGAATTTTGCTGGCGTCCGGCGCGCTCATATTATGCGTTATTCCGGGGCGCGCCGCAGGCGCGAGCCCGGAATCCATAACCCCCGCCGGTGCGGTCGTGTACTCGAGCAGTCGAACCCGGAGTGGGCCGATCTTTATCCGGGAATCGCAGGTTAGCTGACAGCTCCGTGGTTATGGATTCCGGGCTCCGGCCTTCGGCCGGCCCCGGAATGACGGGCCCTATCCCGCTGCCTTGATCAAGCGCTCGGCGGCGGCACGGGCCTCCGCCGTGATCTCGGCCCCGGCGAGCATGCGCGCGATTTCCTCGCGGCGCTTGTCAGCAGTGAGCTCGAGGACGTGCGTGGCAACTCGTTGACCTTTGTCGAGCGCGCTCTTGGAGATGAGATAGTGGCGGTCCGCGCGAGCGGCCACCTGCGGCGCGTGCGTCACGGCGATCACCTGCGCGCGGCGAGAAAGCCGTGCCAGCCGCACTCCAATGGCGTCGGCGACGGCGCCGCCGGCTCCGGTATCGACCTCGTCGAAGATGAGTGTGGAGGCCGAGCCACGATCGGCCAGCACCACTTTGAGCGCCAACAGGAACCGCGCCAGCTCGCCCCCGGACGCGACCCGCATCAGCGGGCCCGGGCGGGTGCCCGGATTGGTTTGCACCCAGAATTCAATGCGGTCGATCCCGTGCGGGCCAGCAGACTCCGGTTCGGTCACGATCTCGGTCATAAACTCCGCACGGTCGAGTTTTAACGGCTTGACCTCGCGGTTGACGGAGGTATCGAGACCGGCGGCTGCTTGCCTGCGCTTGTGCGACAGCGTGGCCGCGGCTTCGTGGTAGCGCGCGTCGGCAGCGTGCGCCGCGGCCTCGAGCGCGGCCAGGCGGTCGGCGCCAGCGTCGATGAGGGAGAGGTCGGCGGCGTAACGGCCGGCGAGCGCATTGAGCCCCTCGACCGGCACGTTGAACTTTCGCGCCGCCGCGCGCAACGCAAACAAGCGCTCCTCGATTCGTTCGAGCTCACTGGGATCATGTTCGGCGGCGGCGAGCGCCGCATCGAGATGCCGGCGCGCCTCATTGAGCGCGATGAGCGCGGCATCGAGCGCCCTCACCGCCGGCTCGATCAGCCTCGGTGCCTGGCCAGCACGGCGCTCCAGACGACGTACGGCGGCCGATAAGACTGGGACAGGCGATTGGGCCCCGGCGAGCGCCTCATGCGTTTCGCGGATGTCGCCTGCGGCCTTTTCCGCTTGCATCATCACGGCGCGCTTATCGGCAAGCGCGGTTTCTTCCGAAGGCGCAGGTGCCAGTCGCATGAGTTCCTCCACGGCGTGCCGGAGAAAATCGGCTTCCCGTTGCGCGCGCTCGACTTCGGCGCGATGCGCCGCGACCTCGCCAGCGCGAATACGGCGCTCATGCCAAAGCCTGGCAACCTCCTCTGCCTCCGCTTCGAGAGCGCCAAACGCATCGAGCAGGCGCCGATGCGCGGCCGCATCCATCAGCGCGCGCTCGTCGTGCTGGCCATGGATCTCGACCAAGGCTACTCCCAGCGCCTTCAGCGTCTGCGCGCTGAGCGGTTGATCATTGGCGAAGGCGCGCGTGCGGCCATCGGCAAATTGCACGCGCCGCAGAATGAGCTCGTCTTCAGCCGGAAGTTCGTTTTGCGCCATCAGCGCGCGCACCGGGTGTGCCGGCGGCAGCTCGAACGCCGCCGTCACCTGCCCGTGCTCTGCGCCTTGACGCACCAGCGCAGCGTCGCCGCGCGCCCCGAGCGCAAGCGCGAAGGCGTCGAGCAGGATCGATTTCCCTGCGCCCGTCTCACCCGTGAGCACCGCGAGGCCGGAGGCAAATTCGATATCAAGCCGGTCGATCAGGACGATGTCACGAATCGAGAGCCGGGCCAGCACTGTCCTTGCCTTCCATTTGGCCGCTGAGGCTGCCGGATGCCGCGGAGCTTGTGACCAACGATGAAGCGTACACCGGGGTGGTGATCACAACGGCAGCGGAACTTGGACTTGTTGCGGACAACGCGCCGCAGCAGCCGCAAGTTGGGTGGAGGCCATTTGCGGTGTCAAGCCCGCCGGCCATGGGGGCGAACGGATGCGCCGATCTAGAGTTGGCCGGAGGCCAGTTTCGCGAACGCCTGACTGATCCAGTGGCCCTTGTTCTCAGTCGGCTCCAGTCCCCTGGACTGCACGAGCGCGTAGGCGTCTTTGTACCAACGGCTATCCGGGAAATTGTGGCCCAGCACGGCGGCCGATGTCTGTGCCTCCTCGACGATGCCCAGCGCCATGTAGGTCTCCGTAAGCCGCAGCAAGGCCTCCTCGACGTGGCGTGTGCGCTGATACCGCGTCACCACTTGTTTGAAGCGGTTGATCGCGCCGGTGTAGTTGCGGCTATTCAGCAATTGACGCCCGATATCCATCTCCTTGCCGGCCAATTGGTCGCGGGCGATCTCGATCTTGCGCTTGGCGGAGACCGCGTATTCGGAATTGGGATATTTGCGAACGACCTCTTCGAGAGCCTGCACCGCCTTCTCGGTGCGCTCCTGGTCACGCGAGATTTCCGGCATCTGATCGAAATAGGACGCGCCGATGAGGAACTGCGCATAGGCGGCGTCCGGACTTCCCGGGTGCAACGTGACGTAGCGGCGCGACGCGCTGATGCAGTCCTCGTAGGCGTTCCCTTCGTAATAGGCGAAAGCCGACATGATCAGCGCTTTGCGCGCCCATTCCGAATACGGGTGCTGGCGATCGACCTCTTCGAACTTCTTGGCCGCGGCCTTAGCATCTTTCTTGGTATTCAGAAGATAAAGACCTTCATTGTAGAGCTTATCGGCGGGCTCCTCCGGAGCAATGGGGTCTTTGTCAAACATGCTGCAGGCGCAAAGTGCCACCGCTACGACCAAAAAGGCAGCAAGGCGCGTCGCTGCGCGCGTGCAGCACTCCAGCCCTTCAATTGCCAATGAACGCAAAGCCATGATTCGGATGAATCCCGTCCCCGACGCGAGGTTCAACCGTTGCCCTGCCACGCCCCCGCCGGACGACAAAATGGGCCGCCATTCCGCCCGTAATGTGGCAGTCGAAACCGCTTGCGGGACTGGTGTTTAGGACCTGTCCGGGGCGAAGGCGGGCGCCGGTCGGGAGACCATCTCCGCATGGGCGGCGGCAGGCCGTGGCATCTCCCCTTCCGCCCAGGTCCAGGCACTTGCATCCGACATCAACGCGCACAGCACCGCATGATTGAGCTTGTGACCGCCGCGCACCGAGCGGTAAGTGCCGAGCAAGGGAGCGCCGGCAAGCGCCAGATCGCCGATCGCATCCAACACCTTATGGCGAACGAATTCGTTGGCGAACCGCGTGCCCTCCGGGTTGAGAATACGGTTGTCGCTCACCACGAGCGTATTTTCCAGTGAAGCGCCGAGCGCGTAGCCGGCGTTCCACAAGCTCGTGACATCGCGCAGGAACCCGAAGGTGCGCGCGCGCGCAATCTCGCGCCGGAATGTCTCCGGCTTCACGTCGACGGCCCAGACTTGGCGGCCGATCAGCGCGTGCTCGAACTCGATCTCTGCTTCCACGCGGAAGCCGCGCGGGTTCGGCCGTATCTCTCCGTAGGCATCACCTTTAGCCACCCGCACCGGCTTGAGCACCTTGATCTGGCGGCGCGGCCGATCGAGTATTCTGAGACCCACCGCATCGATCGCCGCGACGAAGGGGGCGGCGCTTCCGTCCATGATCGGCGCTTCGGGTCCATCGATTTCGACGATAGCGTTGTCGACGCCGAGCCCGGAGAGCGCCGCCAATGTGTGTTCGGCGGTCGACACGAGCGGGCCAGTGGCATCGCCAAGCACGGTGGCAAATTCGGTGGCTGTCACCGCACTCAGGTCGGCTGGGATCTCGCGCTCTTGCCAGCCCTCGAGCCGGGTGCGCACGAAGCGCACGCCAGCATCCGCATCGGCCGGGTGCAACGTCAAGGTAACGGGCAAACCGGAATGGACGCCGATCCCGCATAAAACGGCGTGGTCGCGAAGCGTCGTTTGCCTGGCGACTTTCATAACCCCGTCCCAGCCACTCCCCCCGCGGCGCGCCGCAATCGGACGCAGCGGATCAAATTAGACGGGCGACATCGGTCGCATTCCTGCCATCGGTAAGGCTGTACGAAACCCGCGGGCAAGGAGTCCGGCCGCGTAATCCCCCGACGAAAACCCCTGTGACCATGGAACCTTAGTGGGTGTCGGGCGGAAGTCCAACTCACGCTTTTTTACGGACTGTTACCAGCCGGTGGCCTCAATCGTCGCAGCCGCGGCGGGCCGCGAGGGGTGGGCGCGGGGCGTGGTCGTTTCGACGGGGAAATTGGTCGCTTGCGCCTGCGCCATACCGCCTGCAGGGGCGTCAAGAATCAACTTTCGAATTGCGGCGCATAGCGCGGGAGGCGCCGGCAGTCCGAGCGATTCGCGCTGGGACTGCCGAGGCTCTCATTTTCCGGATCAGTTGGCCTGCCGGCGCAGGAACGCAGGGATGTCGAGTTGATCCTCTTCGAGCGGCGGCGGCATGGGCGACTGCCGGGCCAGAGTATCGAGTCCTTGGCCCTGGGGAGATGGCCGCTTCGCATATTCGGAGACCGGCTCGGCGCTGCGCGGCATCTGCGGAGCCGGCATGGCTGGCCGCGGCGGTGGCGCGGCGGCGGGCCGTTCGGCCGCCCACGGCAGCAAGGCGCCGCAGCAGGCTGACTTTGCGCTTTTCAGCACTATCGACCTCCGCCTCCCCACGCTTGGCGCGCAGTTCGGCCTGCGCTGGCCGGGGCAACTCGTCGATGCCTGGCATACGGCGCGGCCGGTTGAGCGTGCGTTCCGGGGCTGGCGGGATGAAGGCCCTCGGCGCGGGCGGCGGGTCCGCGGGCAGCGCCATCTGCTCCGGGAACAGCGACGGCTTGGGCGGGATCGGCCGGATCATCACGTCCTCCATCATGGGCAGGACTGCCGCTGCCACCGCCGCCTTGGCAGCAGCCTGGATCGCCTCAGCGTTTTGCGCCGCCGTCGCCGCAGCAGCGGGCGTTGCCAGCGGAGGCGGCCACGCCTCGATGCGCTCGCCGGCGCGTTGCTGCTGATCGACACGCACCCCTTCCGCGCGCAGCTTCTGCGTGAGTTCCGCGATGCGCGCCTCGGGCTCGGTCGCGGTGCGCTGCAGGCCGACGTGATCGATACCCGTAGCGACGACCGAGACACGAATGACGCCCTCCAGACCTTCGTCGAAGGTGGCGCCGACGATGATATTAGCGTCTTGATCGACCTCTTCGCGGATCCGGGTGGCCGCCTCGTCGACCTCGTAGAGCGTCAGGTCCTTGCCGCCGGTGATCGAGATGAGCAGGCCCTTCGCCCCTTTCATCGAGGCATCGTCGATCAACGGATTTGAGATCGCGGCCTCGGCAGCCGAGAGCGCACGCTTCTCGCCCGAGGCTTCCCCGGTGCCCATCATCGCCTTGCCCATTTCCCGCATGACTGCCCGGACATCGGCGAAGTCGAGATTGATCAAACCTTCTTTCACCATCAGATCGGTAATGCAGGCAACGCCCGAATAAAGGACCTGATCGGCCATCGCGAAAGCATCGGCGAAAGTCGTCTTCTCGTTTGCTACTCGGAACAGGTTCTGGTTGGGGATGATGAGCAGCGTGTCGACGACTTTCTGCAGTTCGACGATGCCCTGCTCGGCCACGCGCATTCTGCGCACGCCCTCGAAGTGGAACGGCTTGGTGATGACGCCGACCGTGAGAATGCCGGCGTCTTTCGCACAGCGCGCTACCACGGGCGCGGCGCCTGTGCCCGTGCCGCCCCCCATGCCGGCGGTTACGAAAACCATGTGTGCGCCTTGGAGGTGGTCGCGGATCTCGTCGATCGCCTCCTCTGCCGCGGCCCGCCCGACCTCCGGCTGAGAGCCCGCGCCCAGCCCTTCGGTGACCGCCACGCCCATCTGGATGATTCGTTCCGCCTTGGACATCGTGAGCGCCTGGGCGTCTGTATTGGCGACGACGAAGTCCACGCCCTGCAGCCCGCTCGTGATCATGTTGTTGACGGCGTTGCCGCCGGCACCGCCGGTCCCGAAAACTGTGATCCGCGGCTTAAGCTCACGGACGTCGGGAATCTTCAGATTGATGCTCATGTTTGCCTCTCGTGAGCGGCATCACCGCCGCCGGGTCGGACCGGTCCGCCGCCGGCCGCTTGCGAATGTCGATCGAGTCATCAGAAGCTCTCGCGGAGCCATCGTCCGACCCGTGCGATATAGCCGCCCCCTGTTGCCGAGTGCCGCGTTGCCCGCGGTTCAAAATGCTCAAGATGCGCCGCCTGCGGATAGACCAGCAGTCCCGTCGCCACGGCGAATGCCGCGCCCTTGGCTTCGTCCGGCAGCCCGGCAACGCCGAGCGGCCGTCCTACTCGCACCGGGCGGCGCAAGATTTGCGCGGCAAGCTCGGGAACGCCGGTGAGCTGACTCGCGCCGCCGGTCAGTATCACGCGCCCGCGCGGCTCGGCCGCGAACGGCGAGGCCGCCAGGCGATCGCGTGCCATTTCGAGTATCTCCTCGACGCGCGGCTTGATGATGCGGGCGAGGCTTGCGCGCGAAACGAAATGCGGCGCCTCTCGCTCGTCGGTGTCCACCGCAGGCACCGCGATCATGTCGCGTTCATCCGAGGCGCCAGTGAGCACGCTGCCGTACAGCGTTTTGATGCGCTCGGCATCGGCAATGCGGGCATTGAGGCCGCGGGCGAGATCCATGGTCACGTGCCGCCCGCCGAGCGCAAAGCCGTCGGCATGGACGAATCGTGTGCCGGAAAACACGGCGATGGTCGTGGTGCCGGCGCCCATATCGAGTAGGGCGGCGCCGAGTTCGGCTTCGTCGTCGGCGATCGCGGAGAGTCCAGCCGCATACGCGCTCGTTACCATAGCCTCCACGGCGAGATGGCTGCGCTCAATCGCCAGCATGAGATTGCGCGCTGCTGAAGCGTCCGCAGTCACGACGTGCATGTCGATGCCAAACTCGCGCGCGAGCATGCCGCGCGGATCCTGAATGCCGCGGGCCTGATCGAGGCAATAGCCAATCGGCAGGGAGTGCAACACGGCGCGTCCGGCACGCGCAGAATGCCGGCTGCCGGCAGCGAGCACCCGGGCTATGTCGCGGTCGCCGATGGCGGTCCCAGCGACCTCGATCGATGCCGAGATCAGCTCGCTTGTCGGACGGCCGGCGGAAACCGAGACGACAACCGAGTCGAGCTGCATCTTTGCCGAGCGCTCGGCGAGATCGGCACACTGCCGGATCGCTGCTTCCGCCTCCGCGAGATCGATCACCGTGCCAGCTTTCATGCCACGGGCGACCGTATGGCCGAATCCCACAACCTCGACGGAGTGGCTGCGCAGGGGCAGTGCCTCTTCCGACGGGTGCGGGCGCAGCCGCCCGATCAGGCAGGCGATCTTGCTCGTTCCTACGTCTAGCGCCGCGACGAGCACCGAGCGGTTCGTCGGCAACGGTTTCATCTTCGGGGTGAGGCCGAACTGGAGGGCGCTCATGCGCTGCCGCCCTTCTTTTTGGTCTTGAGCGCTTCAAGCCGAGCCTGCGCGGCCGCATTCGAGAGACGCACGGTTACGCGATCAGCAAGCCTGAGATCAATCGTCACGATATCCCGTGTGATCAGGTTTTTCTCGCGGTCGAGCGCAACCAGCCGCTCGAGCGCCCCGACCATGTCGGATTCGGGCAGCCGCACGTCGATCCCGTTTTTCAAACGTAGGTTCCAGCGCCTTTCACCCACCAGCACGGACGCATGTACGAAATCGCGCATCGTGGGATAGCGATCGAGCAGGGACAGGAGCTGCTTTGCTTTTTTCTGCGCGCCCTGACCTACGACAAGTGGCAGCCGGACCATACGGGGCGCGACATAAGGCTCGAGTACAGTGCCATCATCGGCGATGACCGATACGCGCCCGTCCTTTTGCCACAGCGCAAACGCCTCGCGTTCCTTGACGCTGATCTGCAGTTCGCCGGGATAGAGCTTGAGCACCGTGGCGTCTGCGATCCACGGATTCGTCTTGAGGTGCTCGCGAACTTGCTCGACGTCGAGAAACGGCAGCGAGGTGGTGCCGGCGATGCCCGCAGTGGCGAGCACTTCCTCCCGGCTGACATGATGATTGCCGCTGAGCGCAACAGACACGACACGAAAGCCGGTCGCGTTGGCGATGCCATCGCGCGCGTCCCGCAGGCCTGCGAGGATGTGCGAAACGTGATCCCCTCTGACTGAGCCCGAGAAAAGAGGACCAGCGGTCCATATTGCGTGCGACCCGCGACCTCGCCCGCACCGTTTTAGCATCGGCGGCGCGCCGCCCAGACACACGAGCGGGCAGGCGCGAGCGCAATCGCGCGATCCACTTCAGCGGTTGAGCGAGGCATCCGCGATCATCCATTGCACCAACTCGTCGAACGTAATTCCCGCGTGCGCCGCAAGCTCGGGCACGAGCGACGTTTCCGTCATGCCCGGCTGCGTGTTGACCTCGAGACAAACGAGTCCCCCTGTCCCCTCGATGCGATCGTCGTAGCGAAAATCCGCACGGCTCACACCCCGGCAGCCCAGCGCGCGATGCGCCGCCAACGCTAGTCTTCGGACTTGTTGGTAAACAAACGATGAAACCGGGGCGGGCAGCAGATGTTTGGATCCACCTGGGGCGTATTTGGCCTCGTAATCGTAAAACTTTACCATCGGCACGATTTCGATGACGCCGAGCGCCGCATCGCCCATGACCGCGCACGTCAACTCCTTGCCCGCAATGTATTTTTCGACGAGCACCAGCTCCCCATAAGCCCAATCCTCGCGCGTGAGCTCCTGCGGTGGATGCGCGTGATCCTCACGCACGATGAAAACCCCGACGCTTGAGCCTTCCGCGAGCGGCTTGATGACATAGGGCCGCGGCAGCAGGTGAGCCTTGGCCGCCGCCAAGCGCGACACCACCAAACCTTCCGGGACGGGCACCTCGGCGGCGCGAAACAGCGACTTCGCAATGTCCTTCTGCATCGCCACGGCCGAAGCCATCACGCCAGAGTGGGTGTACGGAATAGCGAGAATTTCCAGTACGCCCTGGAGCGTGCCATCCTCGCCTGGGCGCCCGTGCAACATGTTGAGAGCGACGTCGGGTTTGACCGTGGTCAGTACCGTTGCGATGTCACGACCGACGTCGATGCGGGTCACCCGGTGACCGAGCCGCGCCAGCGCCTCAGCGCAGGCCTTGCCGGAGCGCAACGATATTTCGCGCTCGGCGGACCAGCCTCCCATCAGGACGGCGACGTGCTTGCTCATCTGTCCTCGGTCTCGGCCGCAGCGCTGATTCGGTTATACCACTCAACAGAACCGAGGCTGATCGGCATCGAGCCCCTCGGCCGGCGCCGTCACTTTCGTCGCAGAAACGGGTGCTATGCCACTCCGATGCGCTTGATCTCCCATTCGAGGTCGACGCCGGAGTGTTCTTTGACCCGCCGACGCACCGTCTCGCCCAGCGTCTCAATGTCGGCGGCGGTGGCACCGCCGAGGTTGATCAGAAAATTGCAGTGCATCGGCGACACCTGCGCATCCCCAATTCTAAGGCCGCGGCACCCGGCGGCATCGATGAGTTGCCAAGCCTTGTGACCAGGCGGGTTCTTGAAAGTCGAGCCACCGGTACGGCTCTTGATTGGCTGGGTTGCCTCGCGCGATTCCGTGATCTTCTCCATCTCGACCGCAATGTCGGCCGGATTGCCGGACGCGCCTTGGAATAGTGCTTCCGTGAAGACAATGTCGTCAGGTGCGCCGCAATGACGATAGCTGTAATCCATCTCGCCGTTGCTGAACACGTGCACTCGGCCGTGCCGATCGATGCCGCGGGCCTCGATCAGAGCGTCCTTGGTTTCGCGCCCATAGGCGCCGCCATTCATACGCAATGCGCCGCCCACCGCGCCGGGAATGCCACGAAAAAACGCGAGGCCTGCGATGGCCGCCTCCTGCGCCGCTCGGCTGATTTTGACGTCGGGTGCGGCCGTGCCGGCGCGGATGCGACAGCCACCCTCGACCTTGACTTCGCCGAAGCCGCGACCAAGCCGAATGACGATTCCTGGCACGCCACCATCGCGCACGATCAGGTTTGAGCCGAGCCCGATGACGCAAACTGGAATTTCACCTGGTAGATGGGCGAGGAAGTCGGCGAGGTCGAGCTCGTCCTCCGGCATGAAAAGCACCTGTGCCGGCCCGCCGACGCGAAACCAGGTCAGCTCGGCGAGCGACTGGTTCGGCAGTAGCCGCCCGCGCAAGTTCGGCATGCGCGCCTTCAGATCCGCAACCAGATCGGGAAATGTCATGGCAACGCCGCAGCGCACACTGTGCCGATCGCGATAACCATCAGGCCACCGCCCCGAGCGCGGCGAGTTCTCCCGGCAGCGCATACGCCCATTGGGTGATGTTGCCCGCGCCGAGACACACCACGATATCGCCGGGCTGCGCCAGGCGTTTGATGATGCGCGCGAGATCTTGCGCACCGTCGAGCGGAATAACCTGCCGATGCCCGTGCGCACGCAGACCCTGCACCAGGGAATCGCGGTCGGCGCCGGCAATCGGCGCCTCGCCCGCTGGGTAGACGTGTGCGACGATAACGGTATCCGCGTCGTTGAAGCAGGTCGAAAACTGCTCGAACAAAGATGCCAGGCGGGTGTAGCGGTGCGGCTGAACGACGGCGATGACCTGCCCCTTACTCGACTCGCGCGCCGCGCGTAGGACGGAGGCGATCTCGACCGGATGGTGGCCATAATCGTCAATGATCGGCATGCCATTCCATTCGCCGGTGCGGGTGAAGCGTCGGCGCACGCCGCCGAAGCCGGCCAGCGCCTTGCGAACGAGCTCGTCCCCTATCCCGAGTTCGCGGGCGACCGCAATCGCCGCTGTGGCATTGAGTGCGTTGTGACGACCTGGCATCGGCAGCGTCAGATCATCGATCTCGTGCATCATCTCGCCGGCACGATCACGCAAGACGATCGAGAAGCGGGAGCGGCCATCGGCATGCTCGAGCGCGGCGAGACGCACGTCCGCCTGCAGGTTTTCGCCGTAAGTGATCACGCGACGATCGGTGATTTGCCCAACCAAGAGCTGCACTACGGGATGATCAGTGCACATCACGGCAAATCCATAGAACGGCACGTTTTCGACGAACGCGCGAAACGCCTCCTGCACGGCGTCGAAAGTCTTGAAGTGATCGAGATGCTCGGGATCGATATTGGTCACCACCGCGACGTCGGCCGGCAGCTTCAGGAACGTGCCGTCCGATTCATCGGCCTCGACCACCATCCAGTCGCCGGCGCCAAGCCGTGCGTTCGTGCCGTAGGCATTGATGATGCCGCCGTTGATCACGGTGGGGTCGAAGCCGCCAGCGTCGACGAGCGCGGCGACAAGCGAGGTGGTCGTCGTCTTGCCGTGCGTGCCGCCGATTGCGACGCAGCGCTTGAGCCGCATTAACTCGGCCAGCATCTCCGCGCGGCGCACCACCGGCAGGCGCTTCGCCCGCGCCGCGATGAGCTCTGGATTATCGCTCTTGATCGCAGTCGAGACCACCACCACTTCGGCATCACCGAGGGCGGCGGCGGAATGGCCGATAGAAATTTTGGCGCCTTTCTCGCGCAGGCGCCTGACATTTGCGCCATCGGCGGCATCCGACCCTTGTACGGTATAGCCAAGGTTGATGAGCACCTCAGCGATGCCGCTCATCCCGATACCGCCGATACCGACGAAATGGATCGCCCCGATGTCGCGCGGCAATTTCATCGTTTCTCTATCCCTGTCCCCCCGCTGCCGCGGCGCTCAGCATCCTGACGCGAGTTCACGCAATGACGCGCAGGACCAAATCGGCCAGCCGCTCGGCGGCGTCAACTGCACCCTGCGAGCGGGCCGCCGCGGCCATTGCTACGAGTTTTTGCGGCGCGCTGGCAAGCGCGGCGATCTCCCGCGCCAGCCGATCGGGCGTAAACTCGTCTTGCGGGAGGCGTAGCGCGCCTCCCGCCCTCTCCAGCACGCCAGCATTGGCGGATTGGTCCTGATCGAGCGCATGCGGCAGCGGTACCAGAATGGCCGGTCGGCCGATCGCAGCGAGTTCCGCAACGGTCGAGGCGCCGGAGCGCGCGACCACCAGGTGACTCGCAGCGATCCGCGCCGGCAGATCGTGGAAAAAAGGCGCAACCTCGGCTGCAACCCTTGTGCGCGCATATGCCTCCGTCACGCGCACCAGATCCTCCTCGCGCGTTTGCTGTACGACGGCAAGGCGCGCTTGCAGATCAGGGGCAAGTCTTTCGACCGCCGCGGGTACGATATCGGCCATGATGCGCGCGCCCTGACTGCCGCCGAATACCGCCAACCGAAGCGCGTCCGCTGCCTGCGGAGCAGCGTAGGGGATCGCCGCGGCTGCGACCACTGCTGGGCGAACCGGATTGCCGGTGCGTGTCGCCTTGGCACCAAACTTGGGGGCGCGCTCGAGCACGTCCGCAAAGCTGATAGCGATAGCGTCAACCCGAGGCGCCAGAAATCTGTTGGCGCGCCCCATCACCGCGTTCTGCTCGTGAATCAGGCTAGGAACATTGCGCAGCGTCGCGGCCAGCACCGGCGGGATGGTCGGATAGCCGCCGAAGCCGACGACCGCCGAGGGCCGCGTGCGCGCGAGCAGGCGTAAGCACTGTAGCGTGCCAACGCTTAGCATCACCGCTGTGCGCACCAGCGACAGCGGATTACGCCCACGCACGGTCGCGCTGGTGATGATGTGAATGTCCCGCGTCCGAAATGCCTTGCCGTACCGCTCCGCACGATCATCGGTCGCGAGGGCTGCGCTGACGCCGCGGCGATCGAGCGCGTCCGCGAGCGCTTCGGCGGGAAACAAGTGTCCGCCGGTTCCGCCGGCGGCCAGAAGAACAAGCGTCACGTGATCCCTTCGGGCAAGTCGATCAGGCCGGCGTTTCAGCGGGCGCGAATGCCCCCTCTCTGACAAGCAGCTCAGCGCGCGGACGCTCGCGCGTCAACGCGAGCAGCATTCCCATGCCGTAGGCGAGCGAGATCATCGATGAGCCGCCGTACGAAATGAACGGAAGCGTCATGCCCTTTGCCGGCATGAGATGCAGGTTCACCGCCATGTTGATGGCCGATTGCAGGCCGAGCAACACGGCAAGGCCGGCTGCGGCAAAGCGCGCGAACGGATCCTCGGTGCGTCTGGCGTGATGGAGGCCGCGCAAGACGATGAAGGTAAACAGAGCAGCGAGCAGCAGACACAACACGATGCCGAATTCTTCGGCGGCGACCGCAAACACGAAGTCGGTATGACTTTCCGGCAGGATACGCTTGACCGTGCCCTCGCCCGGCCCGCGTCCGAACCAGCCGCCGCGCTGGAAAGATTCGAGAGCCTGATCGATGTTGAAGCTATCGCCAGAGGACGGGTCACGGAAGCGTTCGATGCGACGTGCTACATGCGGGATGAGCATATAAGCGCTCGCGAGCCCAATGGCAGCGACGCCACCAAGCCCCGCCACCCATACGAGCCGCATACCGGCGAGGAAGAACAGGGCGCTCCAGACCAAAGCGATCAGCATCGTCTGCCCGAAATCGGGCTGCAGCACGAGCCCGGCGATAGCGAGGAACAGCAGCGCGAGCGCGAAGGTGTTCGCGGGCATTTCCGGCCGCCGAGTCGATTCGCCGAATAGCCAGGCGACGAGGATGACAAAGGCAGGCTTGAGAAATTCCGAGGGCTGGATGTTGATCCCGAAGAAGACAATCCAACGGCGCGCACCTTTCACCTCGGCGCCGAACTGCAGCGTGGCCGCAATCAACGCCAGGCTGACCACGAAAACGATCATGGCAAGGCGGCGAATGTGGCGCGGCGGCAGGAACGAGGTCGCCAGCATTACGGCGAGTGCCGGAACGAGATAGAGCACGTGCCGGCCAACAAAATAGAACGGATCGAGGCCAAGCCGGGACGCAACCGGTGGTGACGCGGCCAGCGAAAGAATGATCCCTGCGAGCATCAGGGTGAGCAACGCGGTCAGCAGCGAGCGGTCGATCGTCCACCACCAGGCGGCAAACCGCGTGCGTTCAAGACGCGAGACCATCGAGACTCCTCTCGAGAGGACGCGAGATCAGTGGTGCCTGCCGTTGGTTGACGGAGCCTTAACGGCCAGCCGGAGAGCGGGGCGCAAGGAGGCTATTTGGACTGCGGCGGCATGAGGCCCGGTAATGCGCGCACCAGTTCACGAAATTTGTCGCCTCGCAACTCGAAGTTGCGATACTGATCGAAGGAGGCGCACGCCGGCGACAACAGCACCACCGGTTCGGGCATCTCGGAAGTTTCGGCGTCGGCGGCGGCCCGCTCGACCGCGCGCTCGAGCGTCCCGACAACGGCGTGGGGCACGCGTCCTTCAAGCTCGGCGGCGAAATCAGTTGCAGCCTCGCCGATGAGATAGGCCTTGCGGATGCGCGGAAAAAAAGAACCGAGCGAGGCAATGCCTCCGGTCTTAGCCCTGCCGCCGGCAATCCAGAAAATGTCAGAGAAGCAGGCCAGCGCCTGCGCGGCGGAATCCGCGTTGGTCGCCTTGGAATCGTTGACGAACAGCACGCGGGCCTTGCGTCCAACCTCTTCCATGCGATGGGCAAGCCCTGGAAACGAAGCGAGTCCCCGCTGGATGGCCTGCGCCGAGAGGCCGAGCGCGAGCGCGGCTCCGGCCGCGCAGGCGGCGTTCTGCGCGTTGTGCATGCCCCGCAGGGAGCCGATGCCGCCGATCTTGGCGATGGCACACGCGCCACCGTCAGCCGCCCGCATGATGCTTTCGTTCTCGAAGTAAAGTCCCCCGGGCAGGGGCCGGCGCACGGAGACGCGTATGAGTTTTTTGCCGACCTGCTCGATGCGATCGGCCACGGCTGCACACCAAGCATCATCGACGCCGATGATCGCCATACCGTCCTCCTGCACGCCGGTCGCAAGCCGCTCCTTGACCGCTGCGTAATGCGCGAGCGTTCCGTGGCGGTCGAGATGGTCCTCTGTGATGTTGAGAAGAATGCCGACCGAGGGGTCGAGCGTCGGCGCGAGGTCGATTTGATACGAGGAGCACTCGACGACGTGAGCGCGCGTCTGATCTGGCGGGGCCAGCGAGAGGATGGCGGTGCCGATGTTACCGCCGATCTCGGCGTCGCGGCCGGCCGAGCGCAATAGATGCGCAACGAGCGCGGTGGTCGTCGACTTGCCGTTGGTTCCAGTGATAGCGATGAACGGTGCTGTCGCCGCACGGGCCCGGCGCTCGCGGCAAAACAGCTCGATATCTCCTATCACCTCAACGCCGGCAGCCCGCGCGAGCCTCACCGTCCAGTGAGGCGCCGGGTGCGTGAGCGGCACGCCGGGGGCGAGCACAAGCGCGGAAATTCTCTTCCAGTCGACTTGCCGCAGGTCACCGCTCGGAATGCCCGCACTCGTCGCCTTGGCGACGGCCTCGGCGCTGTCGTCCCAACCGATGACGTCCGCCCCGCCCGCAAGCAGGGCGCTCGCGCTTGCCACTCCCGACCCACCGAGGCCGAAGATGGCGACCTTCTTTCCGGCGAAGGCGGTGACAGGGACCATCACCGCAGCTTGAGCGTGGACAGCCCCACCAACGCGAGCACGACCGAAACAATCCAGAAACGGATGACGATCTGCGGCTCAGTCCAGCCGAGCTGCTCGAAATGGTGATGGATCGGCGCCATCCGAAACACGCGCTTGCCAGTAAGCTTGAATGACACCACCTGCACGATGACAGATACCGCCTCGAGCACGAACAGGCCGCCAACCACCGCCAGCACGATCTCATGCTTGGTGGCGACAGCAATCGTGCCGATCATCCCGCCTAGGGCGAGCGAGCCGGTATCGCCCATGAATATCGAGGCCGGCGGCGCATTGAACCAGAGAAAGCCCAGTCCCGCCCCTATCACCGCGCCGCACAGCACCGCGAGTTCGCCAGTTCCCGCGACGTAGTGGATGTTGAGGTAATCGGCGAAGAACGAGTTGCCGGTAAGATAGGAGATGAACCCGAAACTGAGCGCGACGATGATGACGGGAACAATGGCCAGTCCGTCGAGGCCATCAGTCAAATTTACCGCGTTGCCCGCCCCAACGATGATGAACGCGCCGAACCCGATGAAGAGCCAGCCGAGCGGGAGCACGAGCTCCTTGAAGAATGGGAAGGTTAGCGAAGACGCGAAGGGCTGGCGTCCAATGGAAGCGATAGCATAGCAGGCCGCGGCCGCGATCAGCGCCTCGAGGACCATGCGCAGCTTCCCGGAAAAGCCGGCATGCGTCTGCTTGGTTACCTTGAGATAGTCGTCGTAGAAGCCGATTGCGCCAAAGGTGAGGGTGACGCCCAGCACGATCCAAACGTAGCGGTTGGCGGGATTGGCCCACAGCACCGTCGATACGACGGCGCCGAAGAGAATCATCAGTCCGCCCATCGTCGGCGTGCCCTTCTTGGTCACGAGGTGCGACTGCGGTCCGTCGCTGCGGATCGGCTGCCCCTTGCCTTGCTTGAGCCGCAGCAGGTCGATGATCGAATGACCGAACAGAAAAACGAACACCAGCGCGGTGAACATTGCTCCGCCGGTACGGAACGTGATGTAGCGCAGAACGTTGAGCGGCCCGATCGTATCCGAGAATGCGGAGAGCCAGTACAGCATGGGTCAGCCGTCCACGGTCGAAGCTTGCGCCGGCGTGAAAATCGGAGTCTCACGGCGATAACGGCTCTGCAATGCCTTCACGATGGGCGTCATGCGGGAGCCGAGCGAGCCTTTGACCATGACCGCATCGCCGGGCTGAACCGCGGCAAGCACATCTGATTCCAGCGCGGCCGAAGTTTCGGCATAGCTGCCCTTGCGCGAGGACGGAAGCGCCTCCCACATCGCCCGCATCAGCGGGCCGCAGCAGAACACGAGATCGACCCCATGCGCGAGCGTCGCCGGCGCCAATTCGCGGTGCAATTCGGCGCCGCGCGATCCGAGCTCCAGCATGTCGCCGAGAACCGCGATGCGCCGGCCGAGCGGGCCGACACTGGCCTGACCGAGCAACGCGAGCGCTGCGCGCATCGAGGCGGGGTTGGCGTTATAGCTTTCGTCGATCAGGAGCGCCGGACCGCCCGGCATGTACAGCGTCACGCGAGAGCCGCGCCCGCTCGCCGGCTGCAAGTCTGCGAGCGCGAGTGCCGCCAGTGCAAGATCGGCGCCGGCCAGCGCGGCGGCCGCTAGCACCGCGAGCGAGTTGATGACCAGATGCCGACCCGGCGCACCGAGCTTGTAGGTGACGTCGGTTCCGAAAATTCGCGCCTGCACCGTGGACGTGTCCGTCTGGAGCGAGCACTTCATGAGCCGCGCATCCGCGCGCGCGTGCTCGCCGAACGAAAGGACGCGATCGATACCTGCATTCCGGGCGTTGCGTGCGAGGCGGGCGAATTGCGAATTGTCGCGATTAAGCAGGGTGGCGCCATCGCGCTCAAGCCCGGAGAAGATTTCCGCCTTGGCGTCGGCGATCGCCTCGAGTGAGCCGAAAAATTCGAGGTGTACTGGCTCGACCGCCGTAATGATAGCTATCTCGGGTCGTACCAACTGGACGAGCGGCTCGATCTCGCCGGCATGATTCATGCCAATTTCGAACACCGCGTAGCGCGCGCTCTCGGGACAGCGCGCGAGCGACAGGGGCACGCCCCAATGATTGTTGTAGGAGGCGAGCGACGCATGCGTCTCCCCACTCCTCGACAGCGCCAGTCGCAGCGCTTCCTTGGTTCCGGTCTTGCCGACGGAGCCGGTGACCGCGATGATCTTTGCACGTGTGCGCGCGCGCGCTGCCCGCGCCAAGTCGCGTAAACCTTCGAGAACGTCGGCAACGACGACGAGCGGCGCACGGTCGGGAAAATTCCCGCGCTTGTGGGCGGCAATAACTGCAAGGCCGGCGCCGGCTTCGAGCGCGGCCGTAACGAAATCGTGGCCGTCGCGGTTGTCCCCTTTGATGGCGAAGAACGCCTCGCCGGGGGAAATCGTACGCGTGTCGATGGAAAGACCCATGATCGAGGGCGGCAATGCACCCGCACCAGTCGCGCGCATCGCGCCAAGCATCGCCTCGACGGACCAGAGCGGCCGATCGATCATGCCACCCTCCCGGCAAGTGCAGCGGCGACCGCTTCGTGGTCGCTGAACGGCAACACGTGTTTGCCGATGATTTGGCCGGTTTCATGGCCCTTGCCGGCGATCAAGAGCACGTCGCCGCGACGCAGATCCGCAATCGAACGGTAGATGGCCTCGCGACGATCACCGATTTCGAGCGCGCCGGGCGCGGCTTTGAGGATCGCCGCGCGGATTGCCGCGGGATCTTCGCTGCGGGGATTGTCGTCGGTGATGACGACCCGGTCCGCGAGCTTGGCGGCGATTGCTCCCATCATGGGCCGCTTGCCAGCGTCGCGGTCGCCGCCACAACCGAATACAACGACCAGCCGGCCGCTCGCGTAGGGCCGCAGCGCCTCGAGTGCCTTGGCAAGCGCGTCAGGCTTGTGCGCATAATCGACGAAGATCGGCGCACCGCTGCGCCCGCCGACGAGCTCGAGCCGGCCCTTGGCACCCTTGAGGTCGGCGAGCGCCGCAAAGGTCTCGGACGCCTTGCCGCCGGTTGCGATAACGAGCCCCGCCGCAAGGAGCGCGTTATCAACTTGGAACGCCCCAGGTAGCGGCAATCGGACGCGGTAATCGCGACCGGCGTACTCGAGCACGAGCGCCTGCGCAAATCCATCGATCCTGCTTTCGATCAGGCGAATTCCCTCGCCACGCCTGCCGACGCTGAGGAGCCGAAGGCCGCGGCGTCCCGCCGCCGCCGCGATGACAGCGGCGGCCTCGTGATCGGCCGCGATCACGGCCGCGCCGCCCGGCACGATCAGCTCGGTGAATAGACGCAGCTTGGCAGCAAGATAATCCTCCAGCGTCGGGTGATAGTCGAGATGATCGCGGCTGAGATTCGTAAAGCCGCCGGCCGAAATACGCACCCCGTCGAGGCGACGTTGGTCGAGCCCATGCGAAGAGGCCTCGACCGCAAGATGCGTCACGCATTCGCCGGCGAGCTGATCAAGGCAGCGGTGCAGCGCAACCGGATCCGGCGTTGTGAGCGAGCCGTAGACCTCACGCTGGGGCGAGACGAGCCCTACCGTGCCAATGCTGGCCGCCGCATAGCCGAGCGAGGTCCAGATCTGGCGCGCGAACGCCGCAACGGACGTCTTTCCGCTCGTCCCGGTAACCGCCGCAATCACCTGCGGCTGGCGCGGAAACAATGCCGCCGCAGCCAAGGCCAAAGCCCGCCGCGTGTCTTGGACCTTGACGAAGGCGATGTCTGACGGAACCGGCGCCGGCGGCGGCCGTTCGGCCATCACCGCTGCAGCGCCCGCTGCCAGCGCCTGCGCGACGAAATCGAGCCCATCGGCTTTGCCCCCCCTGACCGCCACGAACAGATCGCCCGGTCTGACCATGCGGCTGTCGGCGCTGACGCCCGTGATTTCGAGCGTGGCAAAGCGTGCATCGCTGACGGCATCGGCTGTGAGGAGATCGGCAAGTCTCATCGTATTTTGATCGTCTACCTTTGCTGCCGCAATTTTGATCGTCTACCTTTGCTGCCGCACATCGTCCAGGGATGCCGGCGTCGTTCAGGAATACCGGCGATCCGGTGGTTGGGTTCCCCGCCCGCTTCTCGGGAATTTTCGTAGGCTGGGATCGCCGCTTTTGCGGTGAGGAGTGGATCTGGCTATCTGCTGCCGGCGCTCGCCAGGATCAGCTTGTCGGAAGGTGGGAGCTCGAAGCGCGGCTCGAGCCCGAGCAAGGGCGCAATGCGGGCGATGACGGCACCGCCGACAGGCACTGCGTTCCATCCCGACGTGGTGAAGCCGTGTGTGTCCGGGGTCGCCTGCGGTTCGTCGAGCATGATGAGAAGAAGATAGCGTGGCTGGTCCGCCGGCAGAACGGCCGTGAAGGAAGTGAGCACCTTGGTCTTGGAGTATCGGCCGCCGATCACTTTATCCGAGGTGCCGGTCTTGCCGCCGACATAATACCCCTTCACATCGGCTTTGGTGGCGGTGCCTTTCTCGACGTTAAGCCGCATCAAATAACGCATCTTCTCGCTTGTCTCAGGCTTGACCACCTGCCTGGCGAGCGCCCGCGCCTCAGCTTCGCTGCGCTTAAGGAATGTCGGCGGAATAAGACGTCCGCCATTCATCAGCGCACTTATCCCCGCCACCGCCTGCAGCGGCGCCACCGAAAGCCCGTGCCCGAACGCGATGGTCACGGTATTGAGCTCGGCCCAGCGCTTGGGGACGAGCGGCTCCGCGCTTTCCGGCAACTCGGTGCGCAACCGCTCGAGCTGGCCCATCTTGCGCAGGAACCATTTGTGGTGCTCGATCCCGAGGCTCAACGCCATACGCGCAGTGCCGATGTTGGAGGAATAGGTGAAGATCTCGGGCACTGTGAGCACGCGGTTCTGGGCGTGGAAATCGTGAATTGCGAACTTCCCGTATTGCAGTGGATGGCTAGCATCGAAGGCGGATTTGAGCGTGATCTTGCCGGAGTCGAGCGCCATAGCGACCGTAAGCGCCTTGAACGTCGAGCCCATCTCGAAAACACCAGTGGTGAGGCGGTTGATGCGCGTCGGCTCGAGCGCCTCGCGCGGATTGTTCGGGTCGTAGTCAGGCACCGAGACCATCGAGACGACCTCACCCGTGCGCACATCGGTGAGAATGCCCGCCGCCGCCACGGCCTTGAACCTGGCGCGAGCCGCGACGAGCTCGTCCCGCAAGGCGTGTTGCACGCGCAGATCGACGGCAAGCTCGATTGGCTTTTGCAGCCGATCAGTGGCAAGGCCCGCCAGATGCAAATCAGCGAGCCCGCGTGAGTCGAGCCACTTCTCGATGCCGGCAGTGCCCTGATTGTCGATGTTCACGTGGCCGAGGACGTGGGAGACCTCGGCGCCGTTGGGATAGACGCGCTTGTTCTCGGGCAAGAAGCCGACCCCGGGAATTCCAAGGCGATGGATCTGCTCGCGCTGCTCCGGCGTGATCTCCCGCTTGAGCCAAACGAAGCGGCGCTTGGATGCAAGCCGCGCGCGCAGCTCGGCGGCATCAATGTCCGGCATGACGGCGGTGAGCAGTTCGGAAGCCTCATCGACGTCGATGATGCGGTGCGGTTCGGCGAACAGCGACGGCGTGCGCACGTCGGTCGCCAGAATTTCGCCGTCCCGGTCAAGGATGTCCGGCCGCGCCGTCGCGACCGCATCCTGTGCGATGACGCGCCGCAATCCGTGGCCCTCGGGTGCCATGGCGAACATAACCAGTCTCGTTGCGATAATCGCGTAGCCCAATGCAAAGATGAGTACGGTGAGCGCGATCCGCGCGCGCGTCTTGGCGGCGCGATCGACCCCGCGGCCGTAGAGCAGTGAAGCCAGGAGCCGCCGGTGCCACAGTTCGCGCGCAGGTGCCGGCCGATCTGCCACGGGTGCCTGCATGCCATTCACCTTGCGTCGGCGGGCACGCTGCCGGTTACGGAACGATCGACAGCGTCGGGATTAGAGATCACCGCCCCGATCGGGTCTGCCTCGTCCACCGCAACGAGATCGGAGGGCCGCTCGGGTAGGTTATCGAGCGGATCGATTTGCCGCGGCTCCACCGGTACCAGCGGCAGGTGTCGCCGCGCGAGATCCTGGATGCGTGCTGGGTTGTCGAGTTTGGCCCATTCTGCGCGCAGCGCGGCGACCGCGTCGCGCTCGCGTCTAATCTCGAGGCGCAGCTTGGCCACGCGTTGCGCCTGGCGGGTCGACTGGAACTTAATCGTATAGACGTCGGCCGCCGCCAAAACGAGCGCCACAATCACGCAAATGTTGAGCACACGCATCATCGCTGCCGCCCCGTTCCGAGGCGTGCCGCGACCTCGTTCAATGATGGCAAGTGCGGCTGCAAGCGCGTGGTGCGGCGAGCAGGAATTGCCGCGGCGGTGCGCTCGGCTGCGCGCAGTTTGGCCGAGCGCGCGCGGGGATTGGTCCTGATCTCGGCCTCGTCGGGCGCGATCGGCCGTGGTGTCAAGATCCGAAAAGTCGCGGCCTGCTGCGCCGGCGCCGGGCGATGGCGCGAAGGGGCATGGGGCCGGCTGCGCTCGACCAGAAACGATTTCGTGATGCGATCCTCCAGCGAATGGAACGACAGCACGACCAGTCGCCCGCCCGGCTTGAGCACCCGCTCGGCCGCGGCAAGACCGGCGGCAAGCTCCGTCAGCTCGTCATTGACGAAGATTCGCAAGGCTTGGAACGTGCGGGTCGCGGGATGGATCATCTCTGGGCGTGCGGGTATGACCCCCGCGATGAGGTCAGCGAGCGCCCGCGTGGTCCGGATCGGCGCCGCCCGCCGCGCGGCGACAATGGCGCGGGCGAGACGGCGGGCATGACGCTCCTCGCCCAAGGCCGCAATGATGGCCGCAAGCTCGCGCTCAGATGCTGATGCCACGACGTCGGCCGCGGTAGGGCCGTCGCGGCTCATGCGCATGTCGAGCGGGCCCTCGTGGCGGAAGGAGAACCCACGCGCGCCTTCATCGAGCTGCATGGAGGAGACGCCAAGGTCGAAGACGACGCCGTCGATCGCCTCGTAGCCGCAGTTGCGCACGACCGCCTGAAGGTCCGAGAAATTATCTTCAACCAGGGCGAGGCGGTCGCAGGCCGAGCGTGCGAGATCGGCGCCGCGCGCGATCGCGTTCGGATCGCGGTCGATGGCGATGACGTTACAGTTCGCCGCAGCCAGAATTGCGCTGCTGTGGCCGCCAGCTCCGAAGGTCGCATCCACGTAGATTTCCCCGGCGCGGACGTCGAGGAGTTCGACCACGGAGCGGCCGAGCACGGGAATGTGACGAGCCAGTCCGCCAGCGACAGCGCCCGCGCTGTCGCGGCTCGCCATCATTCCCGTGCTCCGTGCGGGCCTTCCGCCGCTACCCGGGAACCCAGCTGCCGCTTGAGCGCGCGAACCTTCTCGGTGGCCTCCGCGAGTTCCGCGCGGAAGCGGGCCGGCTCCCAGATCTGAAACTTGTGGCCCAGACCGGCACAGGTGATCTCGTCCTTGATGCCGGCGTGACTCTTGAGCGGCTCGGTGAGAATCGCCCTGCCCTCGCCGTCGATCTTGAGCACTTCGCTCGTGCCGTAAAGCGCCGCCGAAAACTGCTCGCGCTCCTCCGAATAGGGCGGAAAGCGCGCGATCAGAGTCTCGATTTCCCCGAGCAACGCGTTGCCGCCGGCATCGAGCGCCGGACGGTCGAGAGTCGGATAGCAATAGAGCCCCTCGAATCCGTCGCGCGCGAGAACGGCGCGGAACGGGGCCGGGATCGAGACCCGCCCTTTGGTGTCGAGCCGTAAGGTGTAACTGGACACGAAGCGGTCCATAGCCTCCCACCCCCGCCGGTCGCTTCGGTGCTGCTCCGGCGCGAACTGCGGGCGTCCGCGCCACCCCTACGGAGGCGGTCTCGGGAGCCGCATCGCCGTGTGGGATGCTATGGGTTATCATGGGATAGCTTGGGCGTCAAATCGGTTGCCGCGCGCCGCTGCGCGCGTCCCGCCGACGGAATCTCGATGGCCTATTAATGGGATGCACCCGCTTAAGGAACAGTTGAAGCACCCGCCAATGGGCGCGTCCGGCTGGGCTCTTAGCGCCCGATTGCGCGCAACGCCTGGCCGCCGGAGATGGTTAACGTGCTGTTACCGTCCCGTGCATTAGTCCTACCGTCTTTAAAAAGACCGGGTTTCTCGTTGCGCTCCGGGGGGCGTGCAAGGGGCTGCATTTCCGACAAACCATTCGATTGCAAGTGCGCGAAAGCCCTTCGCTCGGTGGCGACACCAAGTTCCAAACAAGTTCCAAACGCACGGAACACGCGCTCTCCTGGCGAGTTGTTTTCGAACAAGGAAGGCTTCCTTTCCTTGACGGAACAAACTCGATAGGAGGCCCATAATGCTCAAGACACTTATGATTTCGGCTGCGGTCAGTGCGCTGATGGTTTCCGGCGCGTTCGCGCAGGCCGATATGTCCCCAAAGCAATCGGCGGCAAAGCCCGAGGCCGTCCCGCATGACACTGCCAAATTCATCTCGTCGCAAAGCCAGGATCAGTGGGTTTTCTCGAAATTCAAAGGCAGCGACGTGCTCGGTCCGGATGACGCGCACATCGGCAGTGTGAACGACATGCTGTTCGATAAGAACGGCAAGGTATTAGGCCTGATTGTGGGCGTCGGGGGATTCCTAGGCATCGGCGAGAAGAACGTCGCGATCGACATGAGCGCGTTTCAGCCCGTTCCGGCCAGCACGGGCAGCAGCACTACTAGTGGCGGCAGCGCCATAACCACCCGCAGTGATGATCCGACCATGACCAAGCTCAAAGTGACTTGGACCAAGGATCAGCTCAAGAACGCGCCGGACTTCCAGTACTACAAGCCGCCGGCACGGACGACCGGCGCGCCCGGCGGCTCTCCGACCACGGGAATGGCGCCGCGGCCGACTTCTCCCGGGCCCAGTTCCCCCGGCATGGGGCGCTAAAGTCGGCGAGCGCGTGCGCGACACGTTGAGTAGTAGCGTCTAGTAAATTAGGGGACCAGATCGGTCCCGGAGTTGACGTCCGGACCGGCGATAAGTCGGTCCGGACGTCGCGTCTTTTAATGCGGCTCGGCTCCAACGCCGCAGCTTGTGTCACCGCGCTCGTTCTGCACAATCGCCGCGTCCTGCCGGGGCGAGAGCGAAGCTCCCGCAGAGCGTCCGAGCGCTCGCGTATGGTTTCATCCCAGTTCCGTCCCGAATCCTCCGTCGTCGCAGAGGTGAGGCCCTCACCAAATCACGGCGAGCGCAACGCCTCGCCGGACATGATCGTGCTGCACTATACCGGGATGCCAAGCGACGAAGATGCAATCAGTCACCTGTGCAACCCGGCCACTGAAGTGTCCGCGCATTATGTCGTGCTACAGGACGGCTATATTGTTCAGCTGGTCGCAGAGGCGCGGCGCGCCTGGCATGCGGGCGCGTCATCCTGGGCCGGAGAAAGCGACATAAACTCGCGCTCGATCGGCATCGAGATTGCCAATCCCGGGCATGATCATGGCTATCCCGCTTTTCCAAAGCGGCAAGTTGCAGCGGTGACGGCGCTTTGCCGCAGCATTTTGTCCCGCCACCAGATTGCCGCCGACCGCGTGCTCGCCCATTCCGATATCGCGCCATCGCGTAAGCGCGATCCGGGGGAAAAATTTCCGTGGAAGGCGCTCGCTGATTCCGGCATCGGGTTATGGGTCAAGCCCACGCCTATGACCCAAGCGGGGCCGGTCTTTACGCTTGGCGATAGTAACCCAGCCATCGCGGAGACGCAGGCGCTGCTGGCAAGCTTTGGGTACGCCGTTACTGCATCCGGCCATCTCGACGGCGCGACGCGCGATGCCGTCGCAGCGTTCCAGCGCCATTTCCGGCCGCAGCGTGTCGACGGCAACATTGATGAGTCGACCCTTGCCACGCTGAAGGACCTCATCGCTGCGCGCGATGCCCATCCCAGCGCAAGCAAGCGCGGTTCGGCGTAACCGCCCCGGCGGCGTACGAGACGCATAGCTGCGGCACGGGCTTGACGTGGGTCCGCCCGCACCCCATCCCTAATGTGTCAGTCGGCTGGACGGTCGCTCGGGCCAAGGCCGAAAGGTGGCCCGAGAGGAAAGTCCGGGCTCCATGGACGTACGGTGCCGGATAACGTCCGGCGGGTGTTAAGCCCAGGGAAAGTGCCACAGAGAACAGACCGCCGCTCGTAGCGTCCCTTCTCGGGAGGCATGAGCGGTAAGGGTGAAACGGTGCGGTAAGAGCGCACCGCGCCTGCGGCAACGCAAGCGGCAAGGCAAACCCCACCGGGAGCAAGACCGAATAGGGACGGCGCGAGACTCGCCTCCGCGCGAGCGGAGCGATGCTCGAGATCAATGTCCGGATCTGGCCGTCCGGGTAGGTTGCTCAAGGCGCTGGGTAACCAGCGTCGCAGAGGAATGGCCGTCAGGCGAGGGTGCTTTGCCCCTTGCCGACAGAACCCGGCTTACAGGCCGGCTGATGCTATCAAGGGGGCCCGGTGGAGAACCCGCCGGGTCCCCGCCATTTTTCGGGCGATCCGGACCGCACTTGGTACAGTTCAGCGACCACAGACGCGTAGCATAGTGCATCACCTTCTTCCCGCGCGGAGGTGCCGCATGGAGCCGTTACCGAAAGGCGCGAACTTCGTTCGCAGCAAGATCCTCTGGGAGATCGGTCTGCACCTCGCGGGTAACCCGGCGACACCATATGGTGGCAATCGCGATATGGTCATCGCCGTCGGCAGCGGCTCGAGCGCCGCCTTCCGACCTTGGCTGAGACTTGCCACGGGTTCCGCCATACTGGCCGAGCAGGTTGCCGAGGGCGACGGTATTGAGCTCGCCTTCGTCAACCCCTCGGCGCTGCTCACGCAGGCTTATCGCGGCGTCGGGTTGTTCAGCGCGCCGCTGCCCTTGCGCATCGTGGCCGTTTATCCGAGCTGGGACCGCTTTGTGTTCATGGTCCACCCGCGAACGGGGATCCGCTCGCTCGCAGACATCAAGGCCAAGCGATATCCGCTGCGCGTCTCGGTTCGTGAGGATCCCACTCACTCCACGCTTGTATTAATCGATCAGGCTTTTGCGCTCCACGGTTTTGCACTCAAGGACATCGAATCCTGGGGCGGGCGCCTCGTCCTTTGTGGCGGTCCATCCGATACTCGCCGCCTGGGGCCGCTAGCGCGCGGCGAGCTCGATGCGGTGTTCGACGAGGGGATCAAGGTCTGGCTCGATGAAGCCCTGGCGGCAGGCCTCTCCCCGATCGAGCTCGAGGCGACCGAGTTCGGCGCGATGGGACGGCTCGGGTGGCGTAAGGTCTCGCTGCCGAGAGCGCGATTTCCTGGCTTGGCTCGCGACCTCGACACGCTCGATTTCAGTGGTTGGCCGATCTACAGCAACGCATCGCTTCCTGAGCATGTTGCCTACGATATCTGTGGCGCGCTTGCCGCACGCGAAGCCGAGATCCCTTGGGAGAAGGGAACGGAGGGCAGCGCTTTGCACATGGGAAGCGCCAGCGACAGCACCCCAATGGATGTACCACTTCACCCAGGCGCGGAGCGCTGGTACCGCGAGCGCGGGCGAAAGGGCTGAGGGTCACGGCTATCGCGCCGCTTCGCCTCGCAAGGGCGTACCTCTATAAAGCAGCGAGGTAGGCCAGGCGCACGGCGATGCAAAGGGACGGCAGCTGGCAGTTTTGGATCGATCGGGGAGGCACGTTTACCGACGTGATCGGGTGCCGCCCCGACGGCACGCTCGTTGCGCACAAGCTGCTCTCCGACAATCCCGAAGCCTACGGCGATGCGGCGGTGCAAGGCATTCGCAACCTGCTTGGTGTCAAACCGGGTGAGCCGATTGCTCGCGGCACAATCGCGTCCGTAAAGATGGGCACGACCGTTGCAACCAATGCGCTGCTCGAGCGCAAGGGCGAGCGGACACTGCTGCTCATCAGCAAGGGTTTCCGCGACGCGCTTAGGATCGGTTATCAGGCGCGGCCTAAGATTTTTGCCCGTCACATCATCAAGCCGGAAGTGATCTACGAACGCGTTGTCGAAGTGAACGAACGCGTGCGCGCGGACGGCACAGTGGAGCGCGAGCCGGATCTTGCTACGGTGCGGGGGGAGCTTGCGGCTGCGCTCGAAGCCGGCATCCGTGCGGTGGCGATCGTGTTCATGCATGCCTACCGCTATGCCGACCACGAGCAGCGCGTCGCCGCCCTTGCCCGTGAGATCGGCTTCGCACAGGTGTCGGTGAGCCACGAGGTGTCGCCGTTGATTAAGCTCGTGGGCCGCGGCGACACCACGGTCGTCGACGCTTATCTCTCACCGATCTTGCGGCGATACGTGGCGCAGGTGGCGCGCGACATGGGTACTTCCATTACCGCTGATCGCGACAATGCCGACACCCGGCTGATGTTCATGATGTCGTCCGGCGGACTGACCGCGGCGGAATTGTTTCAAGGCAAGGACGCGATTCTGTCGGGACCGGCGGCGGGGGTGGTCGGCATGGCGGAGACCGGACGCGAGGCTGGCTTCTCGCACCTCATCGGCTTCGACATGGGAGGTACCTCGACCGACGTCTCGCATTTCGACGGCGATTACGAGCGCGCATTCGAGACCGAGGTCGCCGGCGTGCGCATGCGTGCGCCGATGATGTTGATCCATACAGTGGCAGCGGGTGGCGGCTCGGTCCTGCACTTCGACGGCGCTCGCTTCCGCGTCGGACCGGATAGCGCCGGCGCCAATCCGGGCCCGAAATGCTATCGCCGCGGCGGCCCGCTCGCGCTCACCGACGCCAACGTCATGGTCGGCAAGCTCATGCCGGAGTTCTTTCCGAAGATCTTCGGCATGCAGCAGAACCTGCCCCTCGACTCCGACGCGGTGCGCGAGGCGTTTGCCGAGCTCGCGAGGGAGATCGGCGATGGCCGCTCGGCCGAAGACGTTGCCGATGGCTTCATCAAGATTGCCGTCGAAAACATGGCGAACGCGATCAAGAAGATCTCTGTGCAGCGCGGCTACGACGTCACGCGTTACGCGCTCAACTGCTTCGGCGGCGCCGGCGGGCAACATGCCTGTCTCGTCGCCGACGCGCTCGGCATGACCAAGGTCCTGATTCATCCGTTCTCCTCTCTCCTCTCCGCCTACGGCATGGGGCTGGCCGACATCCGCGCCACGCGCCAGCAAGCGATCGAGGAGCCATTTGGAGAGGGCGCCCTCGCATCGATCGATGGTATCGGCGGCCGATTGGGAGACGAAGCACGACGCGAAGTGGTCGAGCAGGGCGTGGCCGCCGATGCCATCGAAGTCCTCATCCGCGCGCACGTCCGCTACGCCGGAACCGACACTGCGCTGGTAGTACCTGCGTTCTCAGCGTCTTGCCCAGGCACGAGCGCCACTCGAGCTCGCCCGACTCTCCCCGCCATGAGGTCGGCCTTCGAGGCGGCGCATAAAGCGCGCTTCGGATTCATCGATGAGACCAAGGAGCTGGTGGTGGAAGCGGTTTCGGTCGAGGCGATCGGCGGGGGCGCAAAATTCAAGGAGCCGGTACTCGCGACCGCGCGTACGCCACTCCCCTCCCCCGCTCGACGGGCACAATTTTATTCGCACGGCCATTGGCATGAGGCCGCCGTCTTCACGCGCGATCAGCTTTCGCCCAGCCATGCGGTGCCCGGTCCCGCAATCATCATCGAGCCGCATCAAACGATCGTGGTCGAGGACGGCTGGCGCGCTGTCGTCACCGCCAAGAACCACCTAGTGCTTGATCGCGTCGTGCCGCTTAAGCGGCAAAGCGCGGTCGGTACGGCGGCCGACCCGGTGATGCTCGAAATATTCAATAATCTTTTCATGTCGATCGCCGAGCAGATGGGCGTGTCGCTGCAGAACACGGCTTATTCGGTCAACATCAAGGAGCGGCTCGATTTCTCCTGCGCGGTATTCGACGCCGACGCCACGCTGGTCGCGAACGCTCCGCACATGCCGGTGCATCTCGGCTCGATGGATCGCGCAGTCGAAAGCATCATTCGCGAGAACAAGGATAAGATCGCGCCGGGCGACGTCTACGCCATCAACGCGCCCTACAACGGCGGCACGCATCTTCCGGATATTACGGTGTGCACTCCTGTGTTCGACGCGGTCGGCCGCGAGCTCTTGTTCTGGGTCGCCTCGCGCGGGCACCATGCCGATGTCGGTGGCATTTCTCCTGGCTCGATGTCGCCCAACGCGACAACCATCGAAGAAGAAGGCGTCTACATCGATAATTTCAAGCTGGTGGACCGCGGCCAGTTTCGCGAGCAGGCGCTCTACGACCTTCTCACCGGCGCGAAATATCCCGCCCGCAATCCGCTGCAGAACGTCAATGACATCAAGGCGCAGATCGCAGCGAACGAGAAGGGAGTGCAGGAACTGCATAAGATGGTCGCGTATTTCACACTGCCGGTGGTGAAGGCCTACATGCAGCACGTGCAGGACAACGCGGCCGAGAGTGTTCGCCGCGTCATCGATCGCATCCACGATGCATCCTTCGAATACGAGATGGACCAAGGCACCTGGATCAAGGTCAAAATCCGGGTCGACAAGATCAAGCGCGAAGCCACGGTCGATTTCACCGGCACCTCGCCGCAGCAGAACACCAATTTCAACGCGCCTGAGCCGGTGACACGGGCGGCCGTGCTTTACGTGTTTCGCGTCATGGTCGACGATGACATTCCGATGAACGGCGGCTGCCTGCGCCCGATCAACATCATCATTCCGAAACGATCGATGCTGTCGCCGGGGTATCCGGCGGCGGTCGTCGCCGGCAACGTGGAAACGTCCCAGGCTGTGACCAACTGCCTATTCGGCGCGCTTGGCGCGCTCGCGGCCGCACAAGGCACCATGAACAATCTCAACTTTGGCAACGCCAGATACCAATATTACGAGACAATATGCTCCGGCTCGCCGGCAGGCCCGGGCTTTCCGGGCACCGACGCCGTGCACACGCACATGACCAACACGCGATTGACCGATCCGGAGGTGCTCGAGTTTCGCTATCCCGTGGTGCTCGAGGATTTCCACATCCGCAAAGGTTCGGGCGGGCGCGGCCGCTGGAACGCGGGCGACGGTGTCCGCCGCACCATTCGCTTTCTGGACAAGATGGATTGCACGATTCTGTCCGGTCACCGTCGCGTGCGTCCGTTCGGCCTTGCCGGCGGCGACGCCGGCCAGGTCGGCGAGAACGCTGTGCGGCGCAAGGATGGCCACATCGAAAAGCTCGAGGGGTGCGATGCGACGGTGATTGACGCCGGCGAGGCGATTATCATCCAGCCGCCGACCGCCGGCGGGTATGGCAAGCCGGAGGTTAATTCACCGACCGATGAGCGGTAGGAACAAATGGCCGGGACGAGCCGGCCATCAACTCACCTAGAATCTTACGACTGCTGGATGGCGGACACCAACCAATGGCCGCCGCGTACGCGCATGAACGTCCAGATTTCGGTGGCTTCGTCAGGTCCGCCTTGCAGCACGCGGCCGCTCTCGCGATCCAGCATCTCATCCACGAGCGAGTAGCGCATCGCGACGGTAGCGTAATCGGTCTCGCCCTCGCGCCAGGCCTCGGCGAGATCGCCTTGCACCAGCTTGACGTCGGACACGCGATTGACGACAGCCTTGCTCGCATTCGCGGCGAGCTCGTCCGAGAAATACGAGAGGATTTCGGGCGTGGCGAGCCTGCGCAACCGCGCAAGGTCCTCGGCGCTGTAGGCGCTCTGCACCTCGCCGAGAATCTTTTCGAACGCATTAAAGTCGTCAGGCGTGAGCCCGACTTCGTCGGTGCCCGATGCGCGCGCGCTTGACGCGCCAGCGCCGCCGCCGAATGCCATAGACGGCCGCAAGCCACCTTGGTAATCGCGCAGCGCCGGGCCGCTAGCGAGCGCCGGCTGGGTACGGCGCTGCCACCACGTCCACAAAAGATAGCCCACGATTACGATAATGCCGATCTGCAGCATCAGGCCGAGTAGCGAGGCAAAGCCCCCGAGCCCGCCGAGGAAACCGTGACCGAACAACATGCCGAGCAAGCCGGCGCCGAGGAAACCAGCAAACAAACCGCCGAGGAATCCCGGCCGGCCGAGGAAGCCGCCCAAGGGCGAAGACGCCGGCGGACGTTGCGCGGATGCGCCGCCCGGCTGGCCAGGCTGCGTCATACTACGTTCAATGGGCCGCGCGCTCGGCGATGTCGCCGTCGAAGGCGGCGCGGAGAAGGTCTGCGAGCCGCGACTGCCGAAGCTCCCGCCGCGGCCAGCGCGGGCGTCGGCATCGGTTACGGCAAATGCCAGCACCGCCACCAGTGCGCAAAGCACAAGCAGCAGACGAGCGCGAAAACGCGGCATGACATCCTCCCAGGACACCAGGTCTACACCGCAATATTGGTATCCTACTGCTGCATTGTAAGAGGTGCCGCATGGTGTCGCAGGCGTCAGTTGGGGCGCGGCAACCTGGTTCGGTTCCCGCTCGAGTACGCGAAAACGCGCACTAAATCACAACCACTGAGCGAGCGCCCTTGAACTCCAGTCTGCAAGGAGATGAGGGGTGGCGAAGTGCTTGTCCCCGATCGATTCAGTCGTCCTCGCCGTCCTCGCCCGGCTCGGCCATGGGGAGCGGGCGAGCGCGCCGGTCCTCGAACGATCGGGCCGAGGAGCGGTAGGGGGCGAGCGAGCCGGTGATGCCGCCATCGCGTTTGCCTGCATAGCGCGCGGCGCGCGCGGCCACCTCCTCCCCCGACACGGCATGCGGATTGCAGGCGCGATGGCCATCGCGCCTGCGCATCAAATCCACATGGATATGGTCATAATGATAGACGTTCGACCCCGGCGCTAGCACGGTGCTGAATTCATCGCAGGCCGCCGCCTGCACGTCGCGCAGGAATCCCTGCTCCTCGGGCAAACCGTGCCATCCGTTTTTGACCGTAATCTTGCGTCCGTCGGCGAGCGTGAACGAGGCGATGTCGAGCGCATTGCCGAAGGCATGTTCAGAAATGTTCGCGCGCGGATTGCCGTTCATGCCGCGACAGGAATAGGCAGAAATCTGCCTGATCTCGGCAACTGGTGAGCCGAACCAGCGCATCGCCGCCGGCTGCACGGCGCCGCCGATCCAGCGCTCGAGCTCGGATACTATCGGGCAGGCGAGCGTCGCCGGCGGGCTCAAGGCGACCGGCGTGAACGATCCCCCGCCGTCGCGCGAAGGTCCCAATGGGACCACGGTCTCGCGAGCGGAAGGAGGCGCGGGCGGCTCGCGTAGCGGGCCGCGGATGATGCCGCTTGACCCGTTGCGCAGCGTGGCGGGCGGATCCACGAGCGGCCGGTGCTCGTAGGGCTCGGGCGAAAGATCCTCGCGCGGCGAACCGACCGCGCGCGGAGATGAATATCTTGGAGGAGTGGGAGCAGGTGCAACACCGTAGGGCCGGCGAAAATCGTACGGCTCCGCTGCGGCATTCGGTCCCTCGATCACACCAGGAGGGCTAAGCGAGATGGGTTGATCGGGAGCGCCCTCACGAGGCACTGCTTGCGGCGAGCGCACCTGATAATCCGGCAGCACGCGCGATTGGTACGAAGGCTCTGCCGGCGGGCCGGCCGGCCTGATTGGCCAGCGTGGGGTGCCGCGTGGAATGTCACCGGGCGGCCGCAGATCGTCCATGTAACCGAGCGGCGCACTCTCACCCAAGATGGAGACCCTGAGTGGGAAATCAGCGCCGCACGCGCCAGGACCGCGGATCGGCTGCATGCGCGTGATGCCCGCGCCCTCCTTGATCATGCCGGTACCGAGGCATTGCACCTCGGCATCGTAGCGCCACGGCTCGCGTTCGGCAAAGAACATGCTGCCGCTGCAACCCGCCAACACGCCGAGGACGCCAAGGACGATGGAGCCGACGAGATACGAACGCACTCCCCACGCCATGGCGGCAGGATGCGATGGTTTCTGTTAACTTTTCTTCAAAGGTTGGCGCGGCCATTGGAGCACGCCCGTGCGCGCCGCACTATGGTTAAGAACGACGAGGTCTTTCGCTTCGCTCAAGCCATCCTATGCCGCCATCCCAAGGGACATGTCAGAATGAACGCCAGGCACCGACTGATATTGGCGCTGCTGATGTCGAGCGTGATGGTGTGCATGGTCAAGCTCCTCATCACCTTTCTCGATCTTGGCTTGCGATCGGATTTTCTGCTGCAGTGGGCGAAGGCATATTTCATCGCCTGGCCGGTCGCGGCGACGACAGCGTTCTTTATCATGCCGTCGGCGCGACATCATGCCGTCGGTGCGACGCCTCACGCATCGCATTGTTGGGCTGATCGACGCCCGGCGCTGATGTCGTGCGCATTTAGCTGCTGCCCCTTGCTGGCCGCGCATGCCGTCGGAGCGCGTGCGCTTTCGTGACGGCGCCCGGCGCGGCGACAGTTGCCGTGCTCAGTGCCGACCGTCTCCGCGCTAGCGCCCTAACCCCATAGTCCGCCACGTGTTATTCCACGCGATCCGCAGAGGTAGGTGAGCTCAACGCAGGCCGAGTATGAGCGCCGGATGGGCCATCCTGCCTGCCATTCAAAATGACCGAGCGCGCCGGTTCGCATCGCAATATCAGAGTCTTGGCACGCCGAAGCGGATGTTCACGCGCTCGCTTTCGGCACCGCAATATATTTGTCATTAGGACGACGTCAGCGCTCTGCTACATTGCAGCCTCCAGAACAAATCCGGAGGGACGGGACGTGGACCTTGCTTTAAAGCTCAACGTGCTTGCCGTGCTCGCGGTGTTCGCGTTCGTCGGCGCCATTCTCTTGGGCGCGCTTTGAGTTCGAGTATTCGGGCGAGCGTTTCCGAACGCTAATCGCGTTTTTTAACACCGGAGAGCTCAGCCTCTCCGGTGTTTGCGTTATGAGTGCTACGCGACGCGCGTCGTTCAGCGCGTGCTGATGCCCCGCCAGCCGGCGCGCTACTCCGCCGCAGTGCGCGCCGCAATCAGCGGATCGTAATTGAGCACCGGCGCGAGCCATTTTTCCGCTTCCAGCATCGTCCAACCCTTGCGGGTGGCATAGTCCTCGACCTGATCGCGCTCGATCTTACCGACGCCAAAATAATGGCTCTCCGGATGGCTGAAATAGAGGCCACAGACGGAAGCGCCAGGCCACATGGCAAAGCTTTCGGTCAGCTTAACCCCGATCCGCCGCTCGCCCTCGAGCAGGCCAAACAATATCGCCTTCTCGCTGTGGTCGGGCTGCGCGGGATAGCCCGGCGCGGGGCGGATGCCGCGATACTTTTCCCCGACCAGCTCCGCATTTGTGAGCGACTCGTCCGGCGCGTAGCCCCAGAATTCGCGGCGCACGCGCTGGTGCAGACGCTCGGCGAAAGCTTCGGCCAGTCGATCGGCAAGCGCTTTGACCATGATCGCGGAATAATCGTCATTGGCGCGCTTGAAACGTTCGGCCAGCTCGTCCTCGCCTATGCCGGCCGTGACCAGGAATGCGCCGATGTAATCGGCAAGCCCGCTCGCGCACGGCGCCACAAAGTCCGCGATCGCAATGTTGGCGCGCCCCTCGCGGCGTGCGAGCTGCTGACGCAGCGTATGCAGCACCGCGAGCGGGCGAGTGCGGGACTCGTCGCCGTAGACGAGAATATCATCGCCATCGGAATTGGCTGGCCAGAATCCGAAAAGGGCGCTGGCGGAGAGCCACCGCTCGGAAGCAATGCGCCCGAGCATCGCCTGGGCGTCGTCGAACAAGCTGCGCGCGGCCGGACCATACTTGGCGTCGTCGAGAATGGTGGGAAACTTGCCGACCAGCTCCCAGGTGGCGAAGAACGGCGACCAGTCGATGTAATCGCGAAGCTCCTCGACCGAATAGTCATCGAGTACCCGTGATCCAATGAAGCTTGGCGGTGGCGGAAGATAATTTCCCGACCAGTTGAGGTTCAGCGCGTTGGCGCGTGCATCTTCCAGCGAGAGCCGCTGTTTGGAGGTCTGCCCCCGTGCATGCGCGGCGGCGATCCGGGCATACTCCTGACGGATGTCGGCGAGATAAGCGGGCCGCGCGCCACGCGACATCAGATTGGCCGCGACGCCGACCGCCCGGCTCGCGTCGGTGACGTAGACCGCCTGGCCGCGCCGGTAATTCGGATGGATTTTCACCGCGGTGTGTACGCGGCTGGTGGTGGCGCCGCCGATCAACAGGGGTAAATCGAAGCCCTGGCGCTCCATCTCGGCGGCGACGAGGCACATCTCGTCGAGCGACGGCGTGATGAGGCCGGAGAGCCCGATAATGTCGGCCTTCTCCTTCTGCGCCGTGTCCAGGATTTTTGCCGCCGGCACCATGACACCGAGGTCAACGACGTCGTAATTGTTGCATTGGAGCACGACGCCGACGATGTTTTTGCCGATGTCGTGCACGTCGCCCTTGACCGTCGCCATGACGATCTTGCCGTTGGTGTTCCTGCTATCCAATCCCTGCTCTTTCTTCTCCTGCTCCATGTACGGCATCAAATAGGCGACGGCCTGCTTCATCACGCGGGCGGATTTCACCACCTGCGGCAGGAACATGCGTCCGGAGCCGAACAGATCGCCGACTACGTTCATGCCGTCCATCAGCGGCCCTTCGATCACATGCAGCGGGCACTCGGCCTTGGTCCGCGCCTCCTCGACATCGGCTTCAATGAAATCGGTAATCCCGTGCACGAGCGCATGGGACAATCGCTCCTCGACCGATCGCTCGCGCCAGGCGAGATCGGCTTCCTTTCTCTCCTTGCCGTGGCCGCGATAGCGTTGGGCGAGCACGAGCAACCGCTCGGCGGCGTCGGCGCTGCGGTTGAGCACCACGTCCTCGCAGGCGGCGCGCAGCTCCGGCTCAAGATCGTCGTAGACCGCGATCTGCCCAGCATTGACGATGCCCATGTCCATGCCGGCTCCGATCGCGTGATAGAGGAACACGGAGTGCATGGCCTCGCGCACGGGCTCGTTGCCGCGGAACGAGAACGACAGGTTCGACACGCCGCCTGAGACGTGGGCGTGTGGCAAGTTCGCGCGGATCCAGCGCGCGGCCTCGATGAAGGCGACGCCGTAACCGTTGTGCTCCTCCATCCCGGTCGCGATGGCGAAAATGTTGGGGTCGAAGATGATGTCCTCGGGCGGAAAGCCGACCTGCTCGATAAGGATGTCGTAGGCGCGCTTGGCGATGGCGCATTTGCGCTCCAATGTGTCGGCCTGGCCCGCTTCGTCGAAGGCCATGACCACGACCGCGGCGCCGTACCGGCGCACGGTCTTGGCGTGTGCAACAAAGGCTGCCTCGCCCTCTTTGAGCGAGATCGAGTTCACCACCGCCTTTCCTTGCAGGCACTTGAGCCCAGCCTCGATCACCGAGAATTTCGATGAATCCACCATAACCGGCACGCGAGCGATATCGGGTTCGGCGGCGATCAGATTCAGGAACGTGGTCATCGCCGTCTCGGAATCGAGCAGGCCCTCGTCCATGTTCACGTCGATGATCTGCGCGCCGTTCTCGACCTGGTCGCGGGCAATCGCCAGCGCCGCCGCGTAGTCTCCCGCGGTGATCAGCTTGCGGAACTTGGCCGAGCCGGTGACGTTGGTGCGCTCCCCAATGTTGACGAAGGGAATTTCCGGCGTCAGCGCGAAGGCCTCGAGACCGGACAGCCGCAGCAGCGGCGGCACTTCGGGAATGCGTCGCGGCGCTTTGCCCTCGACCGCGCGAACGATCTCATGGATGTGCTCGGGCGTGGTGCCGCAGCAGCCGCCCACGACGTTCACCAGGCCGGCATCCGCAAATTCGCCGAGCTGCGCGGCCATGGAGCATGGGCCCTCGTCGTAGCGGCCGAACTCGTTGGGCAGACCGGCATTGGGATAAGCGCATACGAATGTATCGGCGATGCGCGCGATCTCGGCAATATGCGCGCGCATCTCGCTGGCGCCGAGCGCGCAGTTCAGCCCGATCGACAACGGCGCGGCGTGGCGCACCGAGTTCCAAAACGCCGCTGGCGTCTGGCCCGAGAGCAAACGCCCCGAGCGGTCGGTGATGGTGCCGGAGATCATCACGGGCACGCGCATCCCGGTAAGCTCGGTAATGTCGGCGATCGCCGCGATCGCTGCCTTGGCATTGAGCGTGTCGAAGATAGTCTCGATCAGCAGGAGGTCGGCGCCGCCCTCGAGTAGCCCCTTGACCTGTTCGGCATACGCGCTTCGCAGCTCGTCGAAGGTGACGGCTCGGAAACCGGGGTTGGCGACATCGGGGGAGATCGAAGCGGTGCGATTGGTCGGGCCGATGGCGCCAGCAACGAAACGCGGCCGACCGTCCTCCCTTTGCGCGACATCGGCAGCGGCGCGGGCAAGCTTGGCGCCTTCGAGATTGAGCTCGTACGCGATTCCAGCCATGCCGTAATCGGCTTGCGCGATACGCGTCGAGGAGAAGGTATTAGTCGAGACGATATCGGCGCCGGCACGGAAGTAAGCGAGATGAATCTCACGAATCTTCGCGGGCTGGCTGAGAATGAGGAGATCGTTGTTGCCGCGCACCTCCCGGTTCCACGCATCGAAGCGCGCGCCGCGATAGCCCTCCTCGTCGAGCCCGAGCGCCTGGATCATGGTGCCCATGGCGCCGTCGAGCACGAGGATGCGCTCGGCCGCTAGGCGGCGCAGCGTCGATTCGACGGCGGATGCGGGTATTGGAACGGGCATGGCTTAGGCGCGCTCCTTCTCCACAATGGGAAGAGGGAGTGCGTCCGTTTCCTGGCTCGGCCGCAGCCCGAGCAAGTGACAGACCGCGTAGACCAGATCGGCGCGGTTCATGGTGTAGAAGTGAAAATCGGTGACGCCGCGATCGACGAGATCGAGCACTTGCTCGGCGGCGACCGCGGCGGCGATGAGCTTGCGCGTCGCCGCATCATCCTCCAGGCCATCGAAGCGCTCCGCGAGCCAATCGGGCACCGAAGCGCCGCAGCGGGCGGCGAACGCCTTGGTTTGCTTGAAATTCTGCACCGGCAGAATGCCGGGCACGACCGGAACGTCGATGCCGCGGGCGCGCACTCGGTCGAGATAGCGGAAATAGAGGTCGTTCTCGAAAAAGAACTGGGTGATCGCGCGCGTGGCGCCAGCGTCCACCTTGGCCCCCAACATGTCGAGGTCTGCTTCGACTGTCGGGCTGTCCGGATGTTTTTCCGGATACGCCGAGACCGACACCTCGACATCGGAGAGACGCTTGATGCCGGCAACTAGATCGGCGGCGTTGCAATAACCGCCGGGATGCGGCGCATACCGGTCGCCGAGTCCGCCCAGCGGGTCGCCGCGCAGCGCCACGATGTGCCGCACGCCCACCGTGCAATAATTGCGGATCACGCTATCGATCTCCTCGCGTGTGGCGGCGACGCAGGTCAGATGCGCTGCGGGAGTGAGCGCGGTCTCGGCCAGAATGCGTTTGACGGTCGAATGCGTGCGTTCGCGCGTCGAGCCGCCCGCGCCGTAGGTGACCGAGACGAAATTCGGCTTCAGCGGCGCAAGCCGCGTGACCGATTCCCACAGCGTCTTTTCCATCTCCTCGGTCTTGGGCGGAAAGAACTCGAACGAGACGCGGATATGTCGCGGCTCGCCGTCGCCGCGCGGTCGCACGAATCGGCTCGCGCGAGGCTCGGAGAACATCACGCGACCTCCAGCGCGGGCGCCGTAACCGCGAGGCGCGGATCGCGCCCAAGCCAGAGCGAGACGGCGATCTGACCCTCGGAAGCGGGCTCAGGCGGAAGGCTGTGTTGCAGCAAGACGCCCAGCCCAGCGGCTTTCATCCATTGCGTGACGGTCTCGGGCGCAAAGCCGAGCCGGCTATGGGCGTGCTCGTCGCGCAGAAATTCGAGATCGTGCGGGGCGAAATCGACGACGAGCAACCGGCCGCCCGGTCGCAGCACTCGCGCCGCCTCTTCTATCGCGCGCGCGCCGTCGTCGAGGAAGTGCAGGACCTGGTGGATGACGACGGCATCGAAACTGTCTTTAGGCAACGCGAGATCGTAGATATCGCCCTGGCGAACGCTGCAATGCCGCAATCCGACGCGATCAAGCCGCGCGCGAGCAAGGGAGAGCATGTCGAGGGAGAGATCGAGCCCGAGACCGCGCTCGATCCGCGGCGCGAGCAGTTCGAGCATCCGCCCTGTCCCGGTGCCGAGATCGAGAAGTGCGCGAAGAGGAGCGTCCGCGAGCGCCCCGATGATCGCCGCCTCGACCGCCTCATCGGCGACATGCAGCTTGCGGATGCGGTCCCACTCGGCCGCGTGCTGGCGAAAATAGTTTTGTGCCGCTTGCGCCCGTTGCGTCCGCACCGCGGCGAGACGCTCGCGATCGCGTGAGAGCGTCACGTCCTCGGGATCCAGGTGGGCGATGAGCTCATGGGCAAGCTTGGCGGCATTCTCCCGTTCGCCCAAGCGGAAGAAGGCCCACGAGCCCTCGCGAAAGCGCTCGACCAATCCCGCCTCGGCGAGAAGCCGCAGATGGCGGGAAATGCGCGGCTGGGATTGACGCAGGATGGCGGTGAGATCGGAAACCGTCAGTTCGGCCTCCGCCAACAGCGCGAGGATGCGCAGCCGCGTGGCCTCGGCGGCGGCCTTGAGCGCCTCGTAGATGGTGTCGAACGGTAGGTGGGCACGAGTGGGCATGAATTTGCGGGCCACGTCCCATTTTGGGCGGGGGAAGGTGCCAGGACGGCGTATAAAGATATCTTTATAGGTTTAAATGGTCCTGGCAAGGCCCAACCCAGGCCGCGGGAATGTGGCCTGTTGCTTCGGGCTTGACACCGCCGACGGGGTGATCCGACTCCAATCCTTGAGCTGGGACGGGCGCAGCTGGTCCCACCCGCCTCGCTGGAGGACTCGACTCATGGCCCAGGACTCCTTCGGAATCCGCGACGGCGAGATCGCGGTCGAACTGCCAGAGAGCTTCGATGCCTCGCTCTATTTCATCGGCCGCATCCGCACACCTTGGACGCGGCGCGAGGACTGCCCGAAGAATGCCCGGGAATCCGACGCCATCTGCACCATCCGCGTCGATGAGCGCTGGGCCAAGGCGCTCACTGGCGTGGAGACCTGCAGTCACCTCGTGGTGCTTTATTGGATGAGCCGGTCGCGACGCGATCTGGTGTTGCAGGTGCCGCGACATTACGGCGTCGGGCGCGGCACCTTCGCGCTGAGATCGCCCGCCAGGCCCAATCCTATCGCCATGAGCGTTGCGCGGTTGCTGCGCGTTGACGGTACAAGGCTGTCGGTCATAGGACTCGACTGCCTCGACGACACGCCGCTTCTCGATATCAAGCCCTATTTTGCGTCAACCGACGCCGTTGCGGACGCGGTAGTCGGCTGGCACGCCGGGCGTCAGTGAATGAGAGCGAGCCCGCACAGTGGCGGTATTATTACGCCGTCAAATCTGTGACTGCATTTTCGGGCGGGCAAGGAACACAGGGTTGTTACCGCGATGCGGCAAATGCAAAATAGGCTGACACCTCAATGCACTATCAGATCGGAACCCGGCCGGTAACCAACTCTAGGATTAATTCTCGGCAAGCATTTTGAACCCGGCCACCCCCCGGTCCGACCAATGTTCGTCAAAGGGGGACGTGTCCATGTACAGTTTTTCCCGCTTGCAGGCCGTCGCCGCGGTCGCGGCTCTCGTTGTGGCGAGCGCCACCACGGCGGCTTCCGCGAATCCGTTCAATCCATTCGAGGCGCTGTTCGGCCCCCAGCGCCAGCCGGTGACCGCGCCGGCCTACGCCAACCCGCAGGATGACGCGAACGAGCCGCGTAGCGAGCTGCGCCGCCAGATTGTCAATTACCGTACCAGCGAGGCGCCCGGCACTATCATCATCGACACGCCGAACACGTACCTTTACCTGGTATTCCCCGGCGGCAAGGCGATGCGGTACGGCATTGGCGTGGGTCGTGAAGGCTTCACTTGGTCCGGCGTGAAGACGATCGAGCGCAAGGCCGAGTGGCCGGACTGGACGCCGCCCCCGCAGATGATCCAGCGCCAGCCCTATCTGCCGCGCTTCGTGGCGGGCGGCCCGAGCAATCCCCTCGGCGCGCGCGCGATGTATCTTAGCGACTCCGTCTATCGCATTCACGGCACCAACGCGCCCGAGACCATCGGCGGCTTCGTGTCCTCGGGCTGCATCCGCTTGCTCAACGAGGATGTGATCGATCTTTATAACCGGGCTCACGTCGGTGCGAAGGTCGTGGTGCTGCCGATGAGCGGGCGCCACGCCGCTACCGCCATCGACAGCATCAACTGAGCGGCTCGCCTCGGTATCCCATATTTGACGACCGCGCCGGCCTCTCGTGGCTGGCGCTTGTTTTGCGCGGCCTCCGCGATGAGCGGGCGCCTCGTCGTTGCGCGTGCGGCCGAACGGTGAAATCACTACCGAACTGCCGGCCCTGGTCGGAGAGTCGCAGACATGAATGTCGGAGTGATGAAATGAGTACGCGTTCGATCTGGAAGCTCGCATGCTCGTGCGCGGTATCCGACGGCGTACCGCGCCGGTCGTTCTATGTCGCTCTCATCGTCGGAACCGTGCTCAACCTGATCAATCAGGGCGATGTGTTATTCGGAATGGCATCCATCAACTGGCTGAAACTGATCTTGACATATTGCGTTCCTTACGCGGTGTGTACCTATGGCGCAGTCTCTTATCAGTTGAACAAGTTGGGCGTGACGCTCGAATGAAGGGATGACCAAGGAGGTGCTGCTCATGTCACCCGAGAAGCGGATTCCAGCCGCGCTCCTCATCCTACGATTCTTTCTCGCCATTTTTCTGCTGCAGTGGAGCATCGAGAAGCTCTTTCTTCCGGACGCGGCCGCGCGCATCGCCCGTAGTTTTTACGGAGTGACGCTGCCTGTCGAGGCATCGTACGCTTTGGGCATCGCCGAGTTGATCGTGTCCCTTGCGCTGCTGCTCGGATTCTATCGGACGGTCAGCTACGGCCTCTCGCTGCTCATCCATACCGTGACCGTGGTCGTGAGCTGGCGGCAGTTATTCGACCCATGGGGACTGGCCAAGGTCGGCAACCATCTGTGGATCTCGACGTGGCCAACGTGGGGCGGTTTTGCCGCGCTGTTCCTCATGCGGGACCGCGACATCTGGACCGTCGATGGCTGGCGCCGGTCGCGCGGCGCCCTACCGACCAAACAAGCAACGGGGCTCTAGCGGTGCGATCCGATGTCTGTGCCGATCTCTACGCGCCCAGCGAACAACAGGAGGAACGTCATGGTTACTGTGAAAGAGAAGACCACCGTCACGCAGCGTATTCGGGGTAACTGTCCCACCCATTCGCGCACGGAAATTTCCGTACGCGACGTCAAGACAGTCGTTGATGAACCCAAAGAGCGCGAAGGCACAAACATGGGCCCGACGCCAACCGAAACGATGGTGGCTGCCCTGATCGCCTGCACCAACGTCATCACCCACAAATGCGCGAAAAAACACGGCGTCGAGCTCAAGGCCATGACAGTTGATGCCGAGTCGACTTTCGACCGTCGAGGCGCGCAGTTGCTTGAAGAAATCGAAGTGCCTTTTCCAAAAATCCGTCTTGTCATCAATGTAACGACGGAGGCGCGCGAAGCCGATGTGGAGAAGATAAAGGCCGATCTTCATCGCTTCTGCCCGGTCTCCAAGGTGATCCGCAATTCGGGCACGCAGGTCGAGGAGGTCTGGAACGTGACGCGTCCGTAGCGCGCGGCCGCCACCGCCGGTTGAGGAGGTACAAAATGCCGTTCTTTCCCTCAATGCCCGAAGACGCGACGACCAAGCACATTTTTACTGCCTACCCGGAAATCTACTCGCATTGGGCCTGTGTCTCCGAGGCGATCCTGCGTGGCCCGTCCCCACTCACACCCGCCCACAGAGAACTGATCGGCGCCTATGTCTCTTCGCTCAATGCCTGCCAATATTGCTACGGTGGGCATCGCGCGGCCGCGGAATTGTTCGGCGTGCCACCGCAAACGATCGACGGTTTGATCAACGACCTCGCGAGCGCTCCCATCGAGAGCAAGCTTCGGCCGATTCTCGCTTTCGTGAAGAAGCTGACGCTCACGCCGACGCGCATGACGAAAGCCGACGCCGACGCGGTCTTCACCGCGGGTTGGGACGAGGCTGCCTTGCATTCCGCCATCGCCGTCTGCTGTTTGTTTAGTTTCATGAACCGCCTCGTAGAAGCGCATGGGATCAAGGCTGATCGGGCAAGCTTTACTGAGCGCGGACGCAAGCATGTCGAAATGGGATATGTTGCGCAGTATGAGGCGGTGGTGAGAAGCGCCATCCGTGCCACCTCAAATTAAGCGCCGCCGCGGAAGCAGGAGTAGCCCCAGGGCGTGCATTTGAACGGCAGGTGGTAGTGCTGCGCCGGCTCGGCGATGCCGAAATCGAAGCGGACAACATCGAGGAATGGCACGGTGGGCAACGCGATACCCTGCGCGCGGTAAAAGTCCGCAACATGAAAGACCGCGACATAGCGGCCTGGAAGGAACGTTTTCGACAGCTCAGGCCGGTTCAACAATCCGGTCGCGTCGGTCAGACCTTTGGCCACTAACTCGAGCCTGCCACTGACCCCGACGGCGTGAAGCTCGACCTGCATGCCCGCCGCCACGACGCCGCGCGATACGTCGACGACGTGGATCGAGACGCCCGCCATGGCTCATGCTCCTTGAGGCGCAATGGCAACCAAAAACATCGCTCTTTACCGCATCTGCCGCGTGAGGCCGGCCAAGCGCTCAGCCAGCAGCATCAGGATCAGCGTGAAGATGACGATCAGGCCGGAAACCGCTGCCGTGCGCACATCGAGGTTGGTCTCGATCTGCTGCCACAGGTGAATGGGCAGCACCTCGGTGCGCTCGTCGGCAAGAAATAACGACACGGGCACGTTGTCGAAGGAAGCCATGAAGGCGAGGAACGCGCCGGCGGCCAGACCGGGCGCGATCAGCGGCAGCGTGACCCGGCGGAAGGTCATCAGGCGACCGCCGCCGAGGCTGTAGGAGGCATCGAGCAGCGCCGGATCGAGCTGGGAGAGCGCGGCGATTGTCGTGCGCAGCACGAACGGCACGCAAACGACGATGTGTCCGAGCACGAGAAACGGGATGCTCGGCGCGAAACCGAGCTTATGGATGAAGATCAACGCAGCAAAGCCGAAAGCGAGGGCCGGCAGCAGCAGCGGCGACATGAACAGGACGTCGCATGCGCGGGCGAGCACCGAGCGGTTGCGCGCGATGCCGAGTGCCGCGGCGGTGCCCAGCACAACCGAGAATACCGTGGTCCAGAATGCGACCACAAGGCTGTTCCAAGCAGCGGCCTGCATCTGATCCGCGTCGAGCAAGGCGACGTACCACCGCAACGACAGGCCGTCGGGCGGAAATTTCAGCGATTGCGACGGGGTGAACGAAGTCAGCAGCATGATCAGCGTCGGTCCCACGAGGAAGAGGATCGCGACGGCGGCGAGTGCGCCGAATACGAGACACAGCGATATCGCCTCCCAATCGAGGGAATGCTTAGGCGCCGCCATAGCTCTCGCTCCTGCGGCCCATCATGGCGAGCAGGGCCACCACAGCCAGCACCGCGACCATGAAGATCACCGAGATCGCCGCCGCGAATGGCCAGTTATTGGCGCCGATCGCCTGCTGATAAATATTCAGCGGCATATAGATCAGCCGCGCCCCGCCGATCAGTGTTTGCGTGACGAACGCGGTGACGCAAGCCGAATAGGTCAGAATGCAGCCGGCGATCACGCCCGGCAGCGACAGCGGCAGCGTCACCCGCCAAAGCGTGCGCCACTCGCCCGCCCCCAGCACGTGCGACGCATCCGCCAGATTCGGATCGAGTTTCGTGAGCACAGTGAGGATCGGCAGCACCATCAAAGGCATTTGTACCTGCACGAGTACCATGATCACGCCCGGTTCGCTGTAGAGCAGGCGCAGCGGCTCCCGCGTGAGGCCGATGCCGAGCGCTAGCTGATTGAGTATGCCTTGGCGGCCGAGGATCACGATCCATGCGAACGTGCGCACCACCACGCTCGTGAGAACGGGTAAAATGACCAGGAAAATGAGGACGCTCTGCCAGCGCGCGCTCGCGCGCGCGCAAATCCAGGCGATCGGATAACCGAAGACGAGGCAGACGAGCGTCGCCTTCAGCCCGAGAAAGAGCGTGTCCCACAGGATCGAGTAATTGAAGCGGTCGGTGAAGAACTTCACGTAATTGGCGGCGGTCCACGCCGCCGTATCGCCAGTGAACGAGAGCGCAAGGAGCACGATCAACGGTGCAACGAAGAACGCGACGAACAGCGCCGCCAGCGGCAGCACGAGTGGAGATTGGTTAGAGTTCACCGCCGCTCTCCAAAGCGAGGCGATTGGGGATGCGGCGCCAGGCGCGGGGAATGCGCGAGGCCCTCACCCCCACCCTCTCGCCGCAAGCGGCGAGAGGGTGCAGAGCAGCGTCTGCGGCACCCGCTCAGGTCCACTGCGCAGGATTACAGCTTGATCTCGCGGTTGAAGCGGTCGATCAGCGCGCCCCGTTGCGGGTTGAGTTTGTCCCAATCGATCGTGCGGATCTTCGCTAGATCGTCTTGGGTTTTGGCGATCGCGAGCGTGATCGCGCCTTCGAGCTTCACCTTCGAATTGGTCGGGATGACGTCGTATGGCGGCTTGAGCATCTGCGCCTGGATGTCGGCATCGAGATGCTCGTCGATGTATTTCACTGCAAGATCGGGCTCCGCCGCATTGGCGACGAGATGCAGGCTGGTCGACCAGCCGACCGGACCGCTTGCCGGCATCGCGAGTTCAACCGGCACATCCTTGCCCTTGAGCGTCTGCACGAAATTGAAATTATAGGGCGCAATGTCGATCTGCTCCTGCTGCCAGAGCGTCGCGTAGGCGCCGAGATTGGCGGCGATCACGCCCACATTGGGCAAGAGCTCGCGCAGCGCCTTGAAGGCCGGCTCAAAATTGCCTTCGTCGCCGCCCTTGAGCCGGTTGAGCTCGGCGAGAAAGGCCATGCCTAGCTGACTGTTGAGCGCGGTCAGGCCGACGCGGCCCCTGTATTTCGGCTCCCACAGTTCGTCCCAGCTCTTCGGCGGGCTTGCAATCTTCCTCGGATTATAGCCGATGCCGATGACCTGCATTGTGATCTTCGGCCCCCACTTGTCCTGAAACGCCGGCAGCAGCTCGGCGTAGCGCGGCGACTTGGCGGCCGGGTATTCCACGATCAAGCCCTCGCGCGCGGCATCGAGCACCTGCGGTGAATCGAAGATCGCCACATCGAATGGCGGCCGGCTGCCCTTGGCTGCCTGCAGCCGCGCGACCTGATCGGTGCCGAGAATAATCGATTGAGTTACGGCGGCGCCGGTGGCGCGGCGAAATGCCGGGGCGAGAATATTGCGGTGAGCTTCGTTCCACGTGCCGGGAAACGTGGCGGCGACCAGCGTTTTGCCTTGGGCCAATGCACACGGGGGGAGGAAGGAAGCTGCGCCGAGTGCGCCCGCTCCGCTAAGCAAACGTCTGCGATCCATGGTTCTCACTCCTGCGCTGACTTATTGGGTGGCAAAGACGCGGCATGCTGCCTCGGAGACGGCCGCCACATGCACGCTCTCGCCGGGGCGCCGCAATGGTGTGGCCGGCGCGCGTGGCTCGCTAACCTTGAGCGAGGCGCCGCCTCGAGTCTCGACCTCGTACACGACGTGCGGCCCAAGCGGCATCACCGCCTTCACTACGCCGGCGATACGGCCTTCGCCAGCGGCGGCTTCGAGCCGCAACTGCTCGGGACGCACCGACACCAAGACCGGCGCGCCGGCAACGATCTGCGGGGTTGGTTTAGCCCGTAGTACCGCCCCGCCGGGCACGCGCACGCTGGCGACGCCGCCATCGGCGCTCACGAACTCCCCGGAGAGCACGTTCGCCGTGCCGACAAATTGGTTGACGAACAGCGTGCTCGGGCGGTCGTAAATCTCGGTCGGCGAAGCGACTTGCTCGATCGATCCGCGCGCCATGACCGCGATGCGGTCCGCCATCGACAGCGCCTCTTCCTGGTCGTGAGTGACGAGGATGGTGGTGATGCCGTATTCGCGCTGCAGCCGTTTCACCTCGATCTGCATGTCGAGCCGCAGATTCTTGTCGAGCGCGCCGAACGGCTCGTCGAGCAGCAGCACCTTCGGGTCGGTGGCCAGACAGCGCGCAAGCGCGGTCCGCTGCTGCTGGCCTCCGGAGAGCTGACGCGGCTTGCGTGCTGCGAACTCGCTCATATGCACGAGCGCGAGCATCTCGGCGACCCGTTTGCCGATGCGCTGCCGCGGCCACTTGTGCGCTTCGAGCCCATAGGCCACGTTCTGGGCGACCGTCATGTGCGGAAAGAGCGCATAATTCTGAAACACGATGCCGGCCCCGCGGCGGCTCGGCGGCAAATGGTCGACTGACTCGGCATCGAACAGAACGCGGCCGCTCGTCTGGCGGACGAAGCCGGATACAATGCGCAGCAGCGTGGTCTTGCCGCAGCCGGAAGGGCCGAGCAGCGCGACGAGTTCCCCAGGCGCTACGTCGAGGTTGATATTGCGCACGGCGACGGTGTCGCCGAAGCGATGGCTGATATCCTCTAGGCGCAGCCGGTGCCCGCGGTTGGACGCCATGACCCTCGTGGTTCTTCCGTGCGTTAACCCCGGCAATTCACCATCGCCGGACGGACGAGGGCCGTCAATCTCAATTTGTGTGGAGGGTTTTAGCGCA